>Ga0272446_1000229_pt1 | contig 88952 bp, 76 predicted proteins | sample YNPCB0061_FD_194587 | JGI IMG/M metagenome (GOLD analysis project Ga0272446, IMG submission 194587) | Hot spring microbial mat communities from Yellowstone National Park, WY, United States - YNP-CB-006-1 | ecosystem: Environmental > Aquatic > Thermal springs > Hot (42-90C) > Sediment | place...
TTCATATCAAAGTTTTAATTTTTAAAATTTTTATAATTTTTTCTTTATACTTTAAAAACCTAACTTCTAATCTTATTTTTAGTCTATCCCAAAAACTTACTCCGTCAAATTTCATAGAACGCAAGTAGTATTTATCCCAGTCTTTCTCACAATAATTTTTTTTTAAAGATTTATTTTTTAAAAAATAACTACAAAAATCCAATAAATATAATTGAGCATTTTCATCAGAGGGAAAAAACTGAAAATTGTACTTTTCATCAAGTTCTTTTTGCTTTTCGTCTTTGGGCTTGTGGGAGTAGTCATGATTTTGATGAATTACCATGTTAGATTTACTTAAATCAATTAATTTAATTCGTTTTTTCCGTGCATCATAAATCATATAGTTATCCCATGCTAATCTTCCAACAAGCATAGGGGGTAAGTTTGCTTCTGTATATTGTCCTTTGGGAAATACAAAGAAATCACTTCCATAAGGAGGGTGAATCTGCATTTTACTTTGGTATTTCAATTTAAAAGACTCTTCCCATTCGTGGCTAAACTCTAATAATTCGGAAACATCAACATCTAACCTCTGTCCAACTACTAAATAGCTGCGCTTGAGCTTTTGGTGAATAGTTAAAATGTCATCAAAAAACTGCTTTGTTAAAATAATATCTGCATTAAGAAAACAACATATAGGATAAGTAGATAATTTACTTGCTACGTCAAACATATAGTTAATAACAGGCACACCAGTATCAGAAGTTTTTACTTTATCCAGAATTGTAATATTAGGGTGCTTATCAAATACTTCTATTCCCAAACTTCTACCAAACAACATAATGTGAACCTTATAGTCTGAAGCTAACCAGCTCTTAATAGCATTTGTTTGATTAATCTTATTCTGACCTACAAAATCCTTAGTTGTTGTAAACAGTGTAATCATTTTTCAATAAAATATTATTGACATAAACTCCGTCCCATTCATAAAGTTGTTTCCTCTTTCTGATAGACGGGATAATATCAAAAAGTTGAAAGTTGTGGTTTCTTAGAAAAGCATCAAGTTCATAATATTGAGGTGCTTTTACGTAGCTGTCATGATTTTGCATTTCTAATACTATTATTTTAACTCTATTTAGTAGCCCAATGCTTCCCTTTAATACCTCTAATTCGTACCCCTGTACGTCTATTTTCATAATATTAAATATCTCCTCTTCCTCAAGAAGTATTTCATCTAAACGCTTAATTTCTATTTCCTCTTTAGATTTTTTCTTAATATTGGCATCTAAATACTCGTCGTCTATATGCTCATTTATTTCAAACAAAGAAGATGAGGTAATTCTTTCTGCTATATGCATATTCATCTTTTGAGTTTTACTTCCCAACGCTACATTCATAATGCTGATATTAGGATAGTTTTTAGTGTTGTTGCTAAGTTTTTCAAAAGTTTTCTTGATAGGCTCAAAAGAATAGATTTTTGCCTCTGGAAAGGCTTTTGAAAATTTAATACTGATAGTGCCATCAGCGCTTCCTACATCTATAATACTATTCTTAATATTTAGACTGAAAAAAGATACTAATTCTATAACTTTCTCTATGTGTCGGTAGCCATCGTTAAAAATAGAGGGATAATTTTCTAATTCTTTTATAAGAATAGCTTTGAATTGGGATAAAAATTTTACAAGCGAATCATTGTTATTTCTTAAATAGCCTGTTACTACTGAAGTAATTTCACCTCTTACTAAAGATGACTTATAAAAAAGTATATCAATTAGCCTATAAACTATGTTGTACATGTATTCTCGAAAGTAAAGTAATAATTATAATAGCTATCTGAATGATAAGAATATTTTTCTATCTTACCATCATTCAGTACATAAGCATTATAGCCTAATTCAAGTAAGACTTCAATTGTTTTCTCTGGCTTTTCATTAGAGTTAGTCCCTTGATAGATTTCAACGAATAAATCTGGTTTGAACTTTCGCAAGGAGTTAACACCTCCTTCTATTACCTCATTCTCAAAGCCTTCAACATCTATTTTTATTAAATCTATTTTTCCTACTTTGAAATTCTCCACAAACTTATCTATTGTAATCATATCCACATCTATAACTTTTTCTACTATTTTTCTCTTAGTATCTTTTAAAGAACTGTATGCATTATCAATGCAATTATAAAAGGAGGCTTTTCCTGTTTGATTAGAAACGGCAAAAGGTAATGCTTTAATATTATTACCGACTTTATTATTTTTTATGTTTCGCTCTAAAATATCTCTAGTAGAAGGAGAAGGTTCAAAAGCATATAATAGGGCTGTTGGATTAGATTTTGCCCACCTGATACAATGACAGCCTATATTCGCTCCTATATCTAAAATCACTGGTTTAGATTTAGATTGAAGCATGTTATTAAAAATTTGTATTTCTTTCTCCTCGAATTTTCCCCAATAAAACAGACTATACCCGATATCTGTTTCTTTATTGTAATATAAGTTAGCACTAATATCGAAAATTAAGTCATTTTGAAAATAATTAAATTTTAGTAGCTTCTGATAGATGTAACTCGTTAGATAACTTCTTTCAATCTGCTTATTTAGCAGTAAATACCTACGCCTTTCATATATTGACATAGAAATAACGCGCCTTATATCAGCAGTTGTATTTTTTAAGCGATGTATAACGCCTAATAAAGTCTTTACCATATTGTATATTGTTTGATAAATTCCATCGTTAACTTGGGAGAGTTTAGTGCGGTGTGAGAAGCAATAAAAATAGCCCTTATGTTATTAGGATAACTAATAAATTCATTATCCCATGATAATGGAAATTCTATATGTTTAGGCTGAGTAATTGGGAAATATACATATTTAAAATTTTCTTTTAGTACCTTATGTATCCACCATCTGGTAGGTCTACAACCCAACCCTGATATTGCTTGGGTCTTATCTATTTTATTTTCTTTTTTTAAGTTTATGGGGTCAGAGCTGAAGTCAGAGGACACGCAAGTTTCTAATAATAAAGTATTTCCTAAGTTGCTAAGTGAGTTTAAAAATTCAAGAGGATTACTCAAATGATACAATAGACCGTAACAATGAATATAATCATAATCCTTATAATTTTTTAACTTATACAACTCATTTTCAAAATCTATCTTTACAGCATGATGAATTCCCAAACGCTTGTTTATATGCTCTACTAACTCTGGTCTGCCTTCTATAGGTAAAACTTCGCAATTTCTATACAGGTAAAACAAAGTATGGTCTCCTATCCCTGCTCCTAATTCTATGACTTTTTTCCTACTCAAATCTAATCCTAAGCTATCAAGGTGCTGCAAACGTGCAATATTATGTTGCTGATAAAGCGATGTTTCAAAAGATAGCGTAGTATTAAAGTCTTGTTCAGAGGGTTTAGAAGATTTATTTGTCTTAAAAAATTTAATCATAATTTTTATTAAATTAGTTGTACTTCAAAATTCTCGATATAAAACCCTTGAGACGGGTTGGGTTCTATAGTAAAGCCAAACTGATTTGAATATATTACATTTACTCTCCTAAAATTATCTATTCTTTGTATTTCTATACCGTTAGCTTCAACATAAGATATTACTTCATACTCGCCAGGCATGAGCTTTACACTTGGTATAGAGAAAACAAGTTTAAAACTGCCCGGAGAGATATTGAAGGTTTTAGCAAAATAAGACGACCATAAGCTTGTAACCCTATTCCCTTGTAAATCATTGAAGCAAATGGCAATACTAACGTTTTTATGTTCGTATTTAGCACAGCCTTTTATTTCAACTTTTATATTTTCAAAAGTAACTAATGTATCTGTATAAAGATTCTCCTTGCTTAAAAAGGATATTTTCTCTATATTGATACTATTAGTGCTTTGTTTTGAAATAATTTGATGTCCGCTTTTGTTTTTTAAGTATTGCTCAACCAAGGGCAAGATTTCTCCATTAGCTATTAATCTACCTTGCTCCAAAATAATTCCACTATTGCAAAGTCTTGCCAAAACTTGCATATTATGACTCACAAACAACACCGTTTTGCCTTCACCTGAGCTTACGTCTTGCATCTTGCCGATGCACTTTTTTTGGAACTCGGCATCGCCTACGGCAAGCACTTCATCTACGATGAGAATATCGGAGAGTAGGTGCGCTCCCACCGCAAAGGCAAGGCGTACATACATGCCGCTGCTGTAGCGCTTGACGGGCGTGTCTATGTACGCCTCTACGCCTGCGAAGTCGATGATTTCGTCTAAGTGGCGAGTAATCTCGTGGCGGGTCATGCCCAAAATTGCACCGTTTAGGTAGATATTTTCTCTACCTGTTAGCTCTCCGTGAAAGCCTGTGCCTACCTCCAAAAGGCTGGCAATGCGTCCTTTAATTTTTACCTGTCCCTTAGTGGGCGCAGTGGTTTTAGACAAGATTTTGAGCAGGGTGGACTTGCCCGCCCCGTTTTTGCCAATAATACCCACGATTTCGCCCTGTTTTACCTCAAAATTGATGTCCTGCAACGCCCATACGTAGCGGGCTTGAAGGTTTTTCATCTCCTCGCTGTCTTTGATATTGGCGAGTTCGTTGCTGGTGATGTACTGCTCGTAAGGGTCGGGTCTGCCCCTGACTTTTGCCCACCAACTTATCATGTCTTCCTTGAAGGTCTGCCTGCCGACTGTACCAAGTCGGTATCTTTTGTACAAATTTTCTACTCTAAGAACTACGTCTGACACTTTAGGAGTTATGAGTTATAGGTTATGAATTATAGGTTATCAAAATTTTTGCCAAAAAGGAATAACCAAGGCATCGCAGAATAGGGATTCGTACCATGCTTTTCCCAACTTTCTCTAAGACAAAAAGAAATAAAAGTATGTTCCCAAGAAAATGATAAAGAGCTAAAGGATTTATTTCAAACTTCCTATCATTTCCTCTGGTCTTACCCACTCGTCAAACTGCTCATTGGTCAGGTAGCCCAATGCCAATGCGGCTTCTCGGAGTGATGTGCCTTCTTTGTGGGCTTTTTTGGCAATCTCTGCCGCCTTGTAGTAGCCGATGTGTGGATTCAAAGAAGTTACTAACATCAAGGAGTTTTCCAAGTGCCGTTTTAGCAGAGGGTAATTGGGTTCTATACCCACAGCGCAGTGCTTGTCAAAACTATCGCAAGCATCTCCTAACAAACGGGCAGACATAAGGATATTGAAAATGATGACAGGTTTAAAAACGTTCAATTCAAAATGACCATTCATGCCTCCGATGGCTACTGCGGTGTCATTGCCTACTACTTGGGCGCAGACCATTGTCAAAGCTTCGCATTGCGTAGGGTTTACCTTTCCCGGCATAATAGAAGAACCCGGCTCGTTTTCTGGAATCAAGATTTCGCCTATGCCTGAGCGAGGTCCGGAGGCTAACAGGCGAATGTCGTTAGCAATTTTCATCAGACTTACGGCTAATTGCTTGAAAGCGCCCGAAAGACCTACCAGGGCATCGTGGCTCGCCAGTGCCTCAAACTTATTAGGAGCGGTACGGAAGGGATGCCCGGTGAGTTCTGCTATCTTTTGAGCGACTAATACGTCGTATCCTTTGGGAGCATTTAGTCCTGTCCCTACCGCTGTTCCTCCTAATGCAAGTTCTAATACGTGGTCAAGTGCATTTTCTATGGCTTTGATGCCATAGTCCATTTGGGCTACATAGCCTGAAAACTCCATGCCTAAGGTCAGTGGGGTGGCGTCCATAAGGTGGGTACGACCTATCTTGATAACGTCTTTGAAGGCTTTGGATTTTTCATCTAAGGTATTGCGTAGCGCTCTAACTTTGGGTAACATCTGCTCGATTACATAGGAGTAAGCGGCAATGTGCATAGCAGTAGGGAAGGTATCGTTAGAGGATTGCGACTTGTTCACATCATCGTTAGGGTTAAGTTTTTTCTTTTCGTCCAACAGCGAACCTCCTAATAGGACGTGGGCGCGGTAGGCAATGACCTCGTTGAGATTCATGTTAGACTGTGTGCCTGAACCTGTTTGCCAAACCACCAGCGGGAACTCATCGTCTAACTTTCCTGCTAAAATTTCATCACAAACTTGGGCGATAATGTCTTTTTTGTCTGAAGGAAGTACGCCTAACTCGTAATTTGCCATAGCGGCGGCTTTTTTCAAAATCGCAAAAGCACGAATGACCTCTATGGGCATTTTGTGTCCACCAATAGTAAAGTTTTCTAAGGAACGTTGGGTTTGTGCTCCCCAGTATTTGTCGGCAGGTACTCTGACCTCGCCCATGGTATCTTTTTCTATTCTGTATTCCATAAAATATTAATTTTTTTTATAGCTTATTTCTTTGGTAAATGTACCTCTGCCAGCATACAACGCGCGCTTCCTCCTCCATTGGTTTCTATGGTGTAAAGAGGGGCATAGATGATTTTAGAATACTGCCGAATTTGGTCAATCTGTTTTTGTTCAAGCGATTGATAGGCTTGTTCGGACATGACTAAGAGGCTTTCTCCTTGTGCGTTGTGTAGTTCAAGCATATTTCCTGCAAACTTATTCATCTGAGCAAGGGAAATAGGTACAATTTCTTTTCCTGATTGATGAATGGTAAAAATCACGTTCTCACATTCTTTTTCATCTTTGATAGACTCTAAGCAAATCACTACGTATTTCTTTGCTACACACATCATTACGTTAGTGTGATATACTTTTTTTCCATTAGCATCTAAGGAGGTAAACACTACTGTCCGATAGCCTAATTTTTGGGCAAAATCGTTCAATACTTCTATATCGGTGCGTGGGGAGAGGCAGGCATAGCAAATCTTGTTTTCCCTGTCCAATATCATACTTCCCGTACCTTCTAAAAATTTATTTTCTGCCTCGTAATGGGTTAAATCTATCTCATGATTGATTTGAAAACCTGTGCCAATGAGTTCTAAAATGCTTCTTCGGCGTTCCCAACGGCGATTTTCCGTAAGCATAGGATAAAGCACCACTGTTCCGTCTTCGTGAAAACTTACCCAATTATTCGGAAAAATGGAATCGGGTTTGTGTGGTTCTGGGGTATCAAAAACTTGGATAACTTCTACGCCGTTCTCTTTTAAAATTTTCACAAAGCCGTCAAACTCCGCCAAGGCTAAGTCTTGCGTCTGCTGGTCGTCTGTGCTTGTATTACTTTGAAAAGCATTGGTCAAGGCTGTTTGTGCGTTGTAAGTAAAGCGAACAGGTCGCACCATGAGTACCGTATTAGTCGTTTGCATCGTTATCAAAAATAGTAAGTCTAAATTTTCGCCTCAAAAATCTATATTTTATCCTGTAATTCCAAAATTTTGTTTCTAATCCTCTGGCTTGTATGCATCGTATTTCCGATTGGCTTTCTTTTGTGCGTGGATTTTCTTGCTTTTCAAACGCTCTACTTTTGCCTGTGGTGGTACTTGGCTCGGCTTGCGTTTTTTAGGAGGCGTCAGGCACTTCACCAACAGCATGTAAAATTTTTTTATTACGTCCTCTTTGTTAGCTATCTGGCTACGTGTTTTCTGAGAAAATAATATAAGTTCTCCCTCGTTATTGATGTAACTACTTGCTTTTTTGAAAAGCAAATTTTTCTCCTCCTCTGTAAGCAAGTGAGAAGCAGATACATTGAAACGCAATTCTACTTTAGTTTCGGTCTTATTGACGTGCTGACCACCCGCTCCGCTACTTCGGGTGGTTTGGAATGTTAGCTCCTCGCTAAAATCTCTGTTCTTCAGTACATTGCTTTTTATCAAATCTTTCATGAAAAAGGGTATCTGCTTGCAAGCCAACCCACTTATAAGATGCTAAACCTCTTACAAGTTGGTTGGCATGTAATTAATCTAAGATTTCTACGCTGACAAAACTTGGTTGCGAAGCCGAATGATAAACTCGGTGCGTTGCTTTGATAAAGTCGCTTTCCTCTGCTTTATAAATATTGTCCACATACTTTTGTGGGTTGCGGTCAAAAAGAGGAAACCATGTGCTTTGGACTTGAATCATGATTTTATGTCCTTTTTTGAAGGTGTGTAGTACGTCTTGCAAACGGAATTGGAGCGGAGTAACTTGGTTGGGGACGAGCGGCTCAGGCTTTTCAAAGCTATTGCGGAAACGGCTACGCATAATCTCGCTTCGCACCATTTGCTGATACCCACCTAAGTCTATATTCTTTACTTCATCTCTTGGCGTATCGTCAGGATAAACATCTATGAGTTTGACTATCCAGTCTGCATCAGTTCCTGTGGTACTAAATTTGAGATTGACTGTAATTTCTCCTCCCAAGGTAATATCTTCGGTTAGTACATCAGTTTCAAAGACCAAGACATCAGGTCGTTTGCTGGCGAAGCGTTGGTCTTCGCTCATGTAGGCTCTCGGGGTAAAGTTGAGCATAGCGCGCAGGTTTTCAGAGGAAGGCACGGGTTTGTGAGGGTCGCTGATAAATTCTGCATAGGACTCTGTTTGGGTGGGGGCTGTAAAACGTAGCTTTTCTTTTTCATGAAAATACAAATTGGCTTTTCTGGAATTTTTTACAGGGTATTCGTTGAAAGTGCGCCATTGCTTTTTCCCTGTATCAAATAGGTACGCCTCTGGCAGACCTATTTTCCCGTCACCTGCTCCTTTGAGGAAATGATTGAAGAACTTTAACTCTATTTCTTTTTGATAAAAGGTAGCAATGCTATCTCCAAAATAAATATGGTTGTGGTAATGCCTACCCTGCTCCCTCGCCCAGTCTCCATGACCAAAAGGTCCCATGACCAAAGTATTGTACGTATTGGGATTATTTTTCTCCAAAGTTTTATAGATATTGAGGGGTCCGTAGAGGTCTTCTGCATCAAACCAGCCACCTACGGTCATGATGGCGTGTTTTACGTTTTTCAGGTGAGGGAGGATATTTCGCTTTTGCCAAAATTCGTCATAGTTAGGATGTTCTGTAATTTCCTTCCAAAAAAAATTGTTAGGATAATATTTCTCTCCATTTTTAAGCGAACCTAAGCGTTTGTAAAATTCAAAGCCGTCAGGAGTGGTTAATTTAGGAAAATCATTGACGTACCATGCCTGCGAAGTAGGCTGAGGATGCTGCACCCCAAAAACGGGAAAGGTCAGGAAATAGCCCAAAGTAAACGCTCCGTTGTGGTGAAAGTCATCAAAAAAGAAGTCTGCAATAGGTGCTTGCGGGGAGGAGGCTTTTAGTGCTGGGTGCTGTGCCAAAGCACTCGCAATGGTATAAAACCCCGGATAGGAAATCCCCCATTGCCCTACTCTTCCATTGTTGTGTTTGACATTTTTGATGAGCCAATCTATTGTATCGTAAGTATCCGAAGCCTCATCTACGTCTGTTTTTGCTTTCTTATTGGGCAGGTGAGGAGTCATATTTGTCCAAGTCCCTTCTGACATCCAACGCCCTCTTACGTCCTGATACACAAAGATATACTTCTCTCGCATGGCATAGCGAGAAGGTCCTAAGGTAAGTTCGTATTTGTCTATTCCATAGGGTTCTACGCTATAACAAGTGCGCTGCATTAAGATAGGATACTTGTTAGTTTCGGAGGCATCTTTGGGTACATAGACCGTAGTAAATAACTTCACCCCGTCGCGCATCGGAATTTGATACTCATACTTTTGATAGTTTTCCCTGACAAAAAGGGAATCCTGTTGGCGGACGCTAAGTGTGCTTTGGGCAAAGATTCTGCTCGTCAAAGCCCACGTAATCAATGAGAAAAGTAAAAGTTTTTTCATTTTCAAAATAATTTTTTTTTGATTAATGCTATTGATTTACTAAAAAAAGGGGTAGTGTATAAAAATAATGTGCCAAATAAAAATTGTCATCTCCGCTAATAGGGACCGCTCCCACTGTTATACTCAATCGAAATTGATTTTAATTGGAAAATTAATGTTTATAAGGTTTGAAACCTTATAAACGTTTGTAAGCCATTTCATTTTGAGTATAATACTAACAATAGGTCAGTAGCCAGCACACACTTTTTCGCTCTCGTTCATGATTCTATTGATTTTATACACCATTTCCCAAGAGTTGTATTTTGAACTGACGGGATTCAAAGAAATTACTGTGCGATTACATTCTACTATGCGAATAAGCATAGGGTTCGCTCCCTGCCAAAGTCCTTTGTGGTAAATGATTTTTTCTCCATTGTCGCTTTGAGCAATACGCCAGCCATACCCGTAGTCGAACTTTGTTTCATCAAGCGTAACGCCTTGGCTGAAAGCCTCTTCTAAGGTTTTTCTTTTGATAAGCTTTTCTGTATAGAGGGCTTGGTCCCATTTCAACATATCATCTACCGTAGAGAATACTCCTTTGTCTCCCCAAACACCGTCCTTGGGTTCTTCTTCTCTTAGCATTTTGATTTTCTTGCTTTTATCGTAGATAAAGGTACTGGTCATTCCCAATGGCATAAAAATATGCTGCGACATAAAGGTTTTAAAAGACATTCCCGAAGCCCTTTCTACAATAAGAGCAAGCAAGGCATACCCTGTGTTGCTGTATCTGTGTTGCTTGCCGGGCGTGAAGTCAAGGCGAAGTTTGTTCGCATTTTTTTCTAAAATTTCTAATAAACCTTCGTTAGTAAGTTCACTTTTTTTCCCAATATATTTAGCAAAAAGCCAAGGGCGATTGAGATAGTCGGGCAAACCAGAGGTATGATTAAGTAAATGCTTGACTGTAATGCCTTTATATTTTAAATTAGGAAAGTACTTGGTAATATCATCATGGTAGTTTACCAAGCCTTTCTCTGCCAAAATTAAGATTGCCATAGCAGTAAACGGCTTAGAAACAGAGGCTAACTGCATGGCAGTATTGACGGTAAAAACCTGAGTAGTATCGTACCAAGAGCGACCATACGCTTTTTTGAAAATGACGTTGCCGTTTTCAGCTACTAACAACACTCCGCTGTAGCTTCCTGCCTTGTGCATACTATCTATAAGCAAGTGAATCATAGAGGTCTGAAAATCTTTTTTACACTGCTCATAAAGGCTTCTATCAAAACTTTTTTTGGGTATGGAGGTAGCTTTTTTCTCTCCAATAATCAACGTAAGAAATAGTGCAATACCAATTACCAAGTATTTCATAGTCAAGTAATTTAAATAAGCTTTGTCTATTCCTCCTCTGCTGCATAAGGACTGAAGGAGTATTCTGTATCGTCTAAGTCAAGGGTATGGTTATTAAAATCATGGATAAACTGCTCTATGACCTCAGCAGTAATCTTTTCCACGTTCAAACATACATCAATAGCTATGCCCATCTCCACGGCTTCATCTATGTTGATAAACTCTACTACATGAATTTCATTTCTTTGTTCTATTTCATCAGCCAGCAGGTCTAAGTATTCCATCTGCTCTTCGGTAGCCTCATCTATGCTTTTTAAGGTAGGAAATTTCTCCAATAGCAATGCCTCAGCGGCTTCGTATAGTTGCACTTCGTACTCGGCTTGTAGGGTGTACATAAAGGTATCATAGATGACTTCCTGTCCTTCATCATTCTTTCCCACGAAGAGAAAATATACGCTTTGGTCATCGCTTTCTTGGCTGTCGTTAATAATGAAAGACCTTCCTGCATGAGCGGCGGCTTGTCTGAGGTTTTTAATATTTTCGGGATTATATCCGGGATTCATGATTTGATAAAATAAAGATTTAAAAGATTTCGTTTGATTATAAGCATACCATACTTACAGCATAGCAAAATAAAGAAGTATTTTACTGAAAACTACATATATTCAAAGAAAATCACAAATTTTATTGGATATTCTATCAGAAAAAAAGTACTCTTTTATAATTTCATATTTCAAACGAACATTATTTGCCTTTAATCTTGATTCTGACTCCTTATTATTTTCATGGCACAAGCAAAAAAAATTCTTTACGTGGACGATGAGATAGATAACTTAGTAGTTTTTGAGTCTGCTTTCCGCTGGCATTTTCAAATATTTACCGCAAACTCTGCGCTAAAAGCCTTGCAAATTTTGGAAAAAAATCCTAATATAGCCTTACTCATTGCTGATGAGAGAATGCCTGAGATGAGCGGACTAAGTCTGATAGAAATAGTACTAAAAAAATATCCTGACGTAATTAATATCATTCTTACAGGCTTTGGAGACCTCCAAACCATCATCAAAGCAATTAACATGGGAGGCATCTACCACTACATTACTAAACCTTGGAAACAGGAAGAACTCAAAATCACCATAGAAAATGCCTTAGAAAGCTATGAACTTCGCCAACAGAACAAAGCACTTATCACCAATCTTCAGCAAGCCAACAGAGAATTAGAGGAATATGCCAAAACATTAGAAAGCAAGGTAGAGGAAAGAACCAAAGAACTTAATGCACTCAAAGACGAACTCGAGGAGAAAATCCAACAGCGAACCTCTAAGCTGTCCAGTGCTTATATGACCTTATTAGACTTTAATAAAGAGTTAGATAACTATATTTACAGAGCCTCACACGATATTGCAGGACCGTTAGCGCGTTTTGCGGGTCTTTGTAATATTGCACTCATAGAGAGCCAAGATACAGGTACACAAACCTACCTACAACTTCTTAAAGAAGAGGTAGCAAATCTACACTACGTACTAACTAACCTTATTAGAGAAAATGAAATCAAATATAGAAGGCTTCATTTAGTAGAAATTGATTTCCAATCGCTTATCAAAGAAGTATTAGAAAGTATGCACAGCATAAGTGGTTATCAGGAGGTAGAAATACACGTACAAGTTGCCAAAGACCTTCACTTTAAGAATGACCCCTTGCTCTTGCGATTTATTTTTTTCTATCTCCTTCACAATGCTATTCTCTATCGCATTGACAAGCACATCCGCCAAGCAGAAGTACATATTGTTATCGAGTCTATACTGCACGACGCTATAAAAATCACTATCTCCGATAACGGCATAGGGATGAGCGAGGAGATTCAAGAAAAAGTATTTGAACGTTTTTTTAGAGGTACTTCTAAGTCCAAAGGCAATGGCATGGGACTCTATTTGGCTAAAGCGGCAGTAAATCAACTTAATGGAAGTATTTTTTTAGAAAGCGAGCCAGATAGAGGTACAACGTTTGAGATTTTTTTACCTATGCAGTAGTCTTTTTAAAAAATGTGTTGGAATACCCACTGCATCAATAAGGCACTTAACCACCCCCCATAAGTACCCACTGCATATCCTAATACCGCAAGCAACACGCCTACGGGTGCTAAGGCTGGGTGAAAAGCAGAGGCAACCACAGGAGCAGAAGCCGCCGCCCCGATATTGGCTTGGCTTCCTACCGCAATAAAGAAATAAGGTGCTTTAATTATTTTTGCTATTGTAATAATGCAAGCCGCATGTACCATCATCCATATAATCCCTATCAAAAAAAACTTAGGCTCTTTGAATATTTCCAATACGTCCATTTGCATACCAATCGTAGCGACTAAAAAGTAAAGCAAAATGCTGCCCATGCGCGAGGCGCCGACCCCTTCTAACTCTTTTGCCTTAGTAAAGGAAAGCCCTAAACCTATCAAAGTAGCGATGACTACCACCCAAAAAAATTGGGAAATCAAAGAAGACAAGTTATTGGCAACGAGCCAGTCCTTATTGGCTTCCATGATAGGCATGAGCCATTCCGAACCTACATAGGCTAAGGCAGTAGCTCCAAAACCTACTGTAAGTACTAACATTTCATCTTTGAGCGTAGGGATACGCGCAATACTTGCCCTATAAGTTTCTATTTTATGCTTTACTTCCTCTATCGTAGAGGTGTCGGCTTTCAAAAACTTATTCAACTTTTGGTTGTAAGCAATCCCTAAAAGCAATACTGCCGTCCATAAGTTGCCGACTATGACATCTACTGTTACCATTTGCCCAAAAAGTGTAGGACTTGGCTGAAAAACCTCTTTGAGCGCTGTCTGGTTCGCACTTCCCCCTATCCAACTCCCTGCTACTGTGGCTAACCCTTTCCATATCTCCTCATTACCCTGCCTCTGCATTACTTCTGGAAAAACGCTCCCCACTATCATCATCGCTACTGCTCCTCCTACGATTACCCCTACCGTTCCCGCTAAAAATACAGCTAAGGCTTTTTTGCCCAGCCTAAGAATAGCTTTCAAATCTAAACTTACTGTAAAAAGTACTAAGCTGGCAGGAAGCAAGTATCGAGAAGCAAACTTGTAAAGGGTAGTGTCCTGCTTATCTATCCACCCAAAAGTATTCAACAAAGAAGGAAGAAAGTAACAAAGTAGCAGGGTAGGCACGTAGGTATAAAATTTTTTCCAAAAAGGTCTATCCAAAGAGGAAGTATGAAAAACCAAAGACAAGATAACAAAAAGCAATCCTGCGATGACAATAGGGTTAGAAAGCAATGGAGTCTGCATAATAGGCTATTTTGAAATGATGAGAGAAAAATTCTATCATAGAAACTCAATCGTACTTATATATTCCAAAACTAATTTAATACTTTAAAAGTTACAATGCAAAATGTATCTTTGTAAATATACATCAAATTCAATGACTTTTTTTGATAAATTAATCAAGCAAATCTTTGGTTCTCATAAGGTAAACAGTGCTATTCCTCTCATAGAAGAAGAAATCAAGAGAAGCGAGGCATACAGGAAAGCCTATTTCCGATGGGTAAACGAAAAAGATTTCCGATGGCTCAGCCAAAAAATAAAAGAAGGTTATGCACTAAAAAAACAAAACGAACCCTACGATATACAAGTTCATATACTTAATTCCACAGGTGCCAAAGGTTTTGCCGTTACTTACAGCCCCCTTATGGCAGAAAAAGACCTTCAGTTTCTCTTTGATTATCTCAAAGATAAGTTGCTTAACATGGGCTATCGCCTTTATACCTCCGACCGCAGAACTTTCGACCATACCAACCATGTCGAGAGCATTGAAAAACACTATCTTAAACCTATCAATACAAAAATAAAAAACATTGAGGAAAACAACAGCCCACAAAACAAAGCTATCTTTGACCAACGCTACGGCAATGTACTCATAGAATACATTACCATAGACGAAAAACCAAGTTTTCTACGCTTCATGACGCACTACTACTCAGACTTTCTTTATACTCCTGTACTTTCTTTTGACGAACTGCTCGATACGCTTTTGAATTAAGGAATGGTTGCTTCTCTTCTATAAAATTAATAATTTGTTAATCAATCTATTAAAAAAATCTTTGCATAAAATTCATAAAATTTCCTTGCTAAATATTGACAAGCAAAAAAAATTGTACTACCTTTGCATCGCAATTAGCAAGAGCCTAATAGTGAAACTTATGCGGGAATAGCTCAGTTGGTAGAGCATCACCTTGCCAAGGTGAGGGTCGCGGGTTCGAGTCTCGTTTCCCGCTCTATTAATAGATAAAGTACTACGCTTTATCTATTTTTTTTCCATAATATTCTTTTTTTGCCGGGATGGTGGAATTGGTAGACACGCAGGACTTAAAATCCTGTGGCAGTTATATGCCGTGTGGGTTCGACCCCCACTCCTGGTACAAGAGCCTATTACAAAGTGTGTGATAGGCTTTTTTGTTATTGATAAAGTCGCTCATTAAGTTCGCCTCCTATGTACTTACATTTTACGAACCGTTTGATACAAAATTGCTTTCCTCATTTCATCTGGCAAATCCCTACCAATGAAAAAGTAATTTACTTGACTTTTGACGACGGACCTATTCCAGAAGTAACCCCTTGGGTATTAGAACAACTTAAAAATTACCAAGCCAAAGCCACCTTTTTTTGCATAGGAGATAATATTGGCAAGCACCATCATATTTTTGAAAAACTTTTATCCGAAGGGCATAGCGTTGGGAACCATACATTTCACCACTTAAACGGTTGGAAATACAGTACTGATGCCTACATAGCCAACGTAAAAATGTGTGAGGAATATCTGCTTGGATACAGTCAAAAACTTTTTCGCCCTCCCTACGGCAGACTTACCGCCCAACAGAGCCGAATCCTACGAGAGCAAGAAAACTATCAAATCGTGATGTGGAATGTACTTTCTGGCGATTTTGACCAACAATTAAACGAAGAGAAATGTCTAAAAAAAAGTATTCAATATACTAAAAGTGGTAGCATTGTCATCTTTCACGACAGCAGAAAAGCTAAAAAGAACCTTTATTATACTCTCCCACGCTATTTGGAGTATTTTAACGAGCAGGGATTCCGATTTGAAAAGTTATAAATACGAATGAAAATTGTGTAATCTTCACTTTGTTTTAGTAAAAGTTTTTTAAACAATTTGTTAGAAATTTGTTTGTTTTCCTACGTATTTTATTTATAACTTGCAGAGCATTGTTAAATATTCAGCAAATTATTTAATTCCCCTTAACCCCTTATGCAGTTTTTGCTTACTCTAAGAAGTACATTAAGTCATTTTTTTGTACTTTTTAATGTTCTTTTTTGGTATTTTTGCTGTTACTTATTTATATTATTCTCACTACTTACTACTACTCAGTCGGTCTTAGCTCAATCTACTTTGCCTTCTTCTGTCAAAGATTATTGGATAGATATGACCAAGTGGCAAAAGCCAATCATACCTATGTCGCCCATAGAACTACCTCCTAAAAAAGTAGAATATAAATATCATTTCCTTTATCTTAAACAATCTGTACCTTTGAAGTTCAACATTACACCCATGCCAATGACTAAATCGCCTCAAAAAAAATTATACGGGAATTACATCAAAGCAGGCATGGGTAATTATTTTACTTCTTACGCAGAAGCATTTTTTAACCATAAACGCAGTGAAAATTACAACTATGGAATCCATATCAAGCATTTAGCGGCACGCACAGGGAAGGTAGATGAACAGAACTCAGCAAATAGCCAGAATGCCCTGAACTTTACCTATAAGTATTTTATCAAAAAAAACATTCTTTCAATAGATATAGATGTACAACGAAACCAAGTATATTTCTATGGATATAAACCTTTTACTACTATTACTCCTTCCAAAGACCAAATCTTACAGCGCTTTCATCTTTTGAATGCTCAGGTAGGCTATACTAACAAACCAAGCATGAACAAAAGTAGCCTTGAACTTGGCATGGGTTACCACTACTTCGCAGACCGCTATCAAGCCCAAGAACAAGAAGTTGATTTTCAGATACAGCATCACACCCATGTCAATCCATTTCAGCAGTTGAGTTTTAAAACCACAGCCTCCGCATCTATACGAAGTGATAGTGAAGGAAGCATCAATAGAAATTTGACTCAGGCAGAATTGATTTATCAATTAGCTAATGACAAACTCAAACTTCAATTTGGTGGCAGAGTAGCTACTCATAACGATACCTTAGGTAAAATATCGCAATGGAACGCCTATCCTAAACTATATTTCTCTTGGCATACTTTGAAAAACAAATTAAATATTTATGCAGGTTTAGAAGGTGGTATGCAAAAAAGATTGTTAAGGGAAATGATATACGAAAATCCTTTTTTGGCGGCTAATGTAGCCCTTAGCCATACCAATCAGCAATGGGAGTCTTTTGCAGGCATGCAGACAAAGCTATCTCGTTCTTTGCATTGGCAGATAAAAGTAAGCCATGGACGCTATCAAAACTTACATTTTTTTATAAATGACGAAACGAACCCCACTAAGTTCATGATTCAGTATGAAACCCAAACCACACCCACCTTCCAAGTAATGAATGAAATTGGGCTAAACTTCAAAAGATTTAGCACAAGTTTAAAAACTGAATTTTTCCGATACAAGTTGCAAACGCTTGATGCCGCTTGGCACCGTCCCTTGTTTACCAATACTTTGTCTTTGGCTTATCGCTACGAACATAAGCTATCTATACGAGCTGGTCTATATCACTTGTCTGGAATTACTGCTCTGGACATAAACAAATTAGAAAAGACTGAATTTGAAGATATTATAGATTTAGGTATGCAGATAGACTATACTTTTAACGCGCACTGGTCTATGTTTTTCAAAGGGAACAATCTCCTTGCTCAGCCTTATCAACGCTATCTGTACTATGATGTAAGAACCGCAGAACTGTTAGGAGGTGTTGCCTTTACTTTCTAATGACTCGTATGTTTCACATTTTCAAAGAGAATTTTTTTTTATTAATCAAAAAAGTATTAAAATTGTATTTTGTAAAATAAAGAATAAGTGCATATTCAAATCAATGATAGAAAAATATATTAAAGAACTACTCCTAACCCAAGATAAGGTTACAGTCCCTCACTTGGGAACTTTTATAGCTTCTTTTTCTCCTTCGCGTATCAGTGCAGACGGGACCACCCTCTTACCCCCCCACAAAGAAATTTCTTTTAGCATTTACATTCGGGAGGAGGATAGAAATGACGATTTTATGAAGGTAGTCATGAAGGCTGAGAATATTGGTTATTATGACTTCAATGAAAGTCTGCTCGCTTTTGTGGAGCAGGTACAGCAATCTATTGCTACCAGTGGCAAGTATTACTTAGAGGGTGTAGGCACGCTGGTCAAAGATGAATATAACAAAATTATTTTACAACAAGACCCCAACGAGTTTCTATTAGGAGATAGTTTTGGCTTGCCTACCTTAGATACTAACTTTATTAATAAACAAAAAGAACAAGAAATAGACGAAGTAGAAGAAGTCAAGCCCATAGAAAAAGGACTAAGTGAAGAAAGACCCAATGCCACACAAACAAAAATTGCAGAGCAGTATGAGGAAGTAAACCGACAAGAAATAAAACGGCAACAAGAAATCTTAGAGCAAAAGGCTAATAAACAGCAAAAAACAACAGTAGATACTGTTCAGGCAGAAAAAAAATCAGACCTTAGATGGTGGATTGCCGTAGTCCCTATGGTTTTCTTATTAGCTTTTTTGGTGTATCTTTTTACCTCGCCCGAAGCTATGCAAAACTTCAAATCTTACTTTGTAAGCGCAGAGAAAGTAAGCGAGGAGGCAAAAGCTTCCACTAAGGAGGAATTTAGCTCGTCTTCGGAAAGCGAGGATAACTCAAGTATTGCAGACGAAGAGGTAAATCCTATAGACAATCGCCTTAGCGATAATCCAAGCCCAATACAAGAAGATACCAAACCCGTGACAGAACCACCCCCTATCACTAATGACTCAAAGGCAAGCGAAGACCGGCTTGTTGCTGGTAAGTATTACTTGGTGTATGGCAGTTTCAGTGCAAAAAGCGGAGCCGAGAAAGCACGCAAAATGCTGGTAAATCAGGGGTTAGAGGTAAAAATACTTTTTCTTAGCAATAAAAATATGTATCGGGTAGTGATAGGAGATTTTTCCTCTTACGAAGAAGCCAATAACAAGAAAATAGCACTTGGCAGTGATTTTAGCCAAACTTGGGTGTTAAAGGGCGAATAACACATCATATATGTTTAAATTAGTAGCTACAATCCAAGCCTATTTTCAGCACTCCTCTTTCGCTAAAAAAGCGCATGCTTCATTCTTATTATTGCTTAGCATAAGCAATTTTCTCTTTGTCGGCTACTTGCTTCACCTTGCCTTTTATAACCGTTTAGCCATGGACGACTTTACAGCTGTACGTGTATTCAACGAACACGGCATCATAGGAGGAGTAGCAGACTTTTATCAGCATTGGTCGGGACGATTCGCCTCCGCTTGCTTAATGTTAGTAGGGCTCCAAATTTACACATACCTACAAAACCTCGCCTTTTGGACTTGGTTTTTAGTAATAGCTTATAGCGTTACTTGGTATCATGGACTTTTATTAGCATTTAAACCGCTGATTAACAAGCAACAAGACTATTTTCTGGTAGCCAATTTAGCGATTTTACTTTTTGTCATCTTTGTTGTTACCAACTACAATTTTAGTACTTTTTATTGGTTTTGCGCTTCTGTGGGCTATTTTGGTGGGATACTATTCGCAAGCATATTGGCAGTATTTCTATTTTCACCTTCTACTCACTTTGGGGTATGGATAAGTTTGATTTTATGCTCAATATTCGTAGGTAGTGCCGTAGAAAACATATCGCTTGTTGTTGGATTGTTGTTAAGCATAGGCTTAGTTTTTTCTTTTTCAAATTTTTTCCCATTTTGCTCTCACCGACTAATAGTGCTAAACAAAAAAAAGTGGCTTACCGCATGGGTAGTACATATTGCATCTTTTATGATTTCTTGGTTTTCCTCAGGTACAAAAATAAGGCTATCCACCAAACAAACATCTGACTGGGCAGACTTCCTTTGGCAGATGCGTAAAAATATACCTTATTTTTTCCATGATATTCTATTTTCTAAAACTAACTATCTCTTACTTCTTGCCCTTGTGCTGTGCTATACGGGGGTATATTTTAGGAAAAAAGAAATAGACCCACAGCAAGAAATAAAGCTAATTAGCGAATTACTTTTAGGTATAATTTTGTTTTTTGTACTTGTTTTAGTGGGTATTTTACCCATTATCTATGCTTTTGGCAGTATCGAGCCAAACAGAACGCTCACAATAGTTGCTTTTTTACTGCTTGTTTTTACAGCTTATTTTGCTTTCCAATTGGGTTATCGCACCCTTTTCCCTAAAAAATTGGCTTGGTTATTTGCTTTTTTGGCATTGCTGATATTGGCATACGAAGGCAGATATAGATGGGTAAACGAAGTAAAAGGAGCGAAGATATATGCCCAAGAATATGATGCTCAGATAGCCTATCTGCTCGATTTGAAGGCAAAAAAAAATCGCAAGCCCGTGGGTTTAGCACCGATTACACTTCCTCCGGGTAGTTTAGAGCGCAATTCTTTCTATGCAGATACAACATACTGGCTAAATAGAGATTTTGCCAAAGCTTACGAGTTAGGTTTTGCTGTATATAGCAAATAGCAGTATCAAGGCATTTACAATCAAAATAAGATGGTTTGCAAGCATTTATAAGGTTTAAAACCTTATATAACGTTAATTTTCACAATTTACTTATCTACAATTCAAAACTTTGTCCTTTGGTAGGAATTTCTACTTGATAGCCCTCTATTTCTAATAAGGCTTTAAAATGCTCTAAGGACTCATTTTCGCCATGCACTAAAAATACTTTCTTTAATTGCTGAGAATTTTGGTGTTTGACAAAGCCAAGCAGGTCGTCTAAGTCCCCGTGTCCACTGAAAGCATCTATGCGTACAATATTTGCCAATACTGCGACTTCTTTATCTTCTATCTTTATTATCTTTTCTCCTTGTAATAATCTATGCCCTATGGTACCCTCTGCCGCATACCCAATCATAAGAATCGTACAATAAGGATTGGAGAGATTGGTTCTGACATGGTATTGAATACGCCCTCCTTCTATCATTCCTGAGGAGGAGATAATGATACAGGGTTCGCTGTGATTGGCTACTTTTTTACTTGTTTTTAAGTCCTCGATATATTCCAAATTCTCAAAGTCAAACAAATCATCATGCTCTTCTTGGAACTGCTGGGCTTCGGGATTCAAGAATCTATGGTATTTGATGTAGGTTTCTGTACTCTTGTGTGCCAAAGGACTATCAGAAAATACCTTGATAGGAGGTAATTGCTTTTTCACACAAAGTTTCTTTAAAGTATAAAGCAAAGCTTGTGTTCTCCCTACGCTAAAAGCAGGGATAATTAAGCGTCCGGGAATATCTACACAGGTTTTCTGTATAATATCTGCTAATCTTTCTTCTGCGTCTATGATAGCAGATTTTCTTCCGTAGTCGTGTCGTCTATTTCCATAAGTGCTTTCACAAATCAGATAATCTACTTGTGGCAAGGGCTGAGGGTCTATATGCAAAGGATAGTCATATCTTCCTATGTCGCCAGAGAAAGCAAGTGTTTTTTTCTCTCCATTTTCAGTAATCTCTAAAATCACATTTGCCGCTCCAAGTAGATGTCCTGCGGGATTGAAGATAACCTCGACTCCTTTTTTTAGCTTAAACTTTTTATTAAAAGCAATAGGGACGAAACGTTCTAAGGATTCTTTGACATTATGTTCCAAATACATCTCGGCAATCTCTGAGGGCGAAAGAGAGGATTTTTTATTTTTCTTATTTTTCTTCTTGCTAAAAGCATTAAGTCTTCGTCGGTGCAAGCTGGCAGAATCCATGAGTAAAAGTTCGGAAAGTTCGTAAGTGGGAGAGGTACAAAGTACCTGCCCTTCATACCCTTCTCTGAACAAATTGGGAATATTTCCAGAATGGTCTATATGAGCGTGGGTTAGCAAAACTACATTGACCATACTCGCCTCAAAAGGAAAAATAGCATGAGGAGTAGAGGCTTGTTTTGGCACTCCATTCATTGAGGCATGGTGCTGTCCATTTTTTTTGCTGCGCTCTTTCTCTAAGTCTAAGCCACAATCAATCAAGATTCGATAATCATCTTCTAACTCTAACAAAAACATACTGCCCGAAACCTGCCTTGCCGCACCCCAGAAAGTTAATTTCATAAAATCTGTGTATTAAAAATGCTCTATGGTCAAAAATCTTTCAAATAAAAAATCTCTTTATTTCACCTTTTCAATGATAAAATTATGGTTGGTATAAATACAAATATCCGCCGCAATAGTCAAAGCCTCTCTTACCATCTCCTCCGCAGTCAAATGAGGAGCATGGGCTTTAAGGGCTAAGGCAGCCGCTTGGGCATACATAGAACCTGAGCCAATAGCGGCTACTTGTTTATCTGGCTCTAAAACATCTCCTGAACCAGAAATAATAAGCATCTCATTGGCATTAGCCGCAATAATCATAGCTTCTAAGTGCCTGAGAAAGCGGTCAGTACGCCATTCTTTGGCTAATTCTATCGCCCCTCTACGCAGATTTCCACCGTAAGCATTGAGTTTCTCCTCCAATTTTTCTAATAAGGTAAAAGCATCAGCCGTAGCTCCAGCGAAACCTGTAACTACCTTGCCGTCCATGAGTTTTCTCACTTTTCGGACATGACTTTTGGCTACGGTTGTCCCCATAGTGGCTTGCCCATCTGCTCCAATAACGATTTCCCCATTGTGTATGATGCCTAAAACAGTGGTGGCATGAATGGTTAGTGTTGTCATTTTATATCTTTCTTTGAAAAACTTATGCGTGTCTAATATCAACAATATTTATGTACTTAGGCAATGCCAATAGTTAATTTATTTCACCGCCAAAGTTTCATTGACTATTCCACAAGTGAGCATTTCATCTCCAAAATAAGGATTTCTGATTTTGTCTTCCTTGCTAAGCCAATAAGCACCTTGGTCGCTAAATGCCATAGGACAATATTGCTGATAAAGTGGTTCTTTGTTTCCTCCGATATTTTTTACCAAGAAGAAAATTTTAGCAGAAAGTTGATAAAAACTCAATCTTTGGCTTTCTAAATCATTGCTTTGTTGAATAGCTTGTGCATCGGCTTTGACTGCTTGTAGTGCCTCATTCTGAATTACATTGGCTAACTCCTCTGCCAATTTTTGCGACCTCTCCGCATTAGAAGCCACAAAGGCATCTTTTAAAGACAAATAAGGGCTGACAAGTACCTCAATATCCGCTTTACTGATTTTAGTAGTATCAAAGTTAGGAACTTCTAATTTGATTTTAGCAGTCTTTTTCTTCTGATTTGCTTCTGCCTCTTGGGAGGTTTCTTGCTGTCCACTTCCGCAGGCATTCAGTACTAATACACTGAAAATAACGAGGATAGGAAAAACATATTTTTTCATAATTCCAAATTTTATCATAATTACGTTTGAATATAGCCCAAAGATATTAATTTATTCTTTTTGTTGCGCCAATCAGGCTCTACTTTGACGTGCTGCTCTAAAAAAATCTTTTTTTGAAAAAACTCTTCTAAGTCTTTTCGTGCTTCCGTGCCTACTTTTTTAAGTTTTTCTCCTCCTTTTCCTATAACAATAGACTTTTGGGTAGGTCTTTCCACCAAAATCTCAGCACTAATCCTAATAATGTCTTCTTCTTCTTTGAAGGAAGTAATGATTACCTCACAGCTATAAGGAATTTCTTTGGCATAAGTCATAAAAATTTTCTCTCGGATAATTTCTGCGGCAAAGAAACGTTCTGAGCGGTCTGTTAGTTCATCTTTAGGGTAATACGGCGGATGCTCAGGTAGAAACTCCAAAATTTTATCAAAAACTTTTTCTATATTATATTTGTGCAAAGCAGAAATAGGAATAATCTCTTTGGTATTAATAAGTTTTTGCCAATGCGCTATTCTTTCATCTATTTGTTCTTGTTTTGCCAAATCTACTTTATTAATAAGTAACAAAATTGGGGTGGAGATGGTTTTCAACTTTTTTAATACATCGTCCTCATCGTACTTTTCAAAAATATCTGTAACAAAAAGAATAACATCAGCATCTTCTAAGGAAACATTCACAAATTGCATCATCGCCCTATGCAACTCATAATGCGGGTTGATGATACCGGGCGTATCTGAATATACTATTTGAAAATCCTCTCCATTCAGAATACCCATAATGCGGTGCCGCGTGGTTTGTGCCTTTGAGGTGATAATAGAGAGTTTTTCGCCTACCATCACGTTCATAAGCGTGGACTTCCCTACGTTAGGTTTCCCGATAATATTGACAAAACCTGCTTTGTGTGCTTTTCCCATTACACGGTTTTTTCTATTATTTCTAAAAATTTCACAAAGTTATTGCTTTTTAATATAAATCCTTGTATCTTTGCACCACTATTTAAAAGTGTATGAGAAAAACAGTTTTAAGTAGTCCATATTGCGGAGTGGAGCAGTTGGTAGCTCGTCGGGCTCATAACCCGAAGGTCGTAGGTTCAAGTCCTGCCTCCGCCACAAAAGAAAAATCCTTTGCTAACTATGTGCAAAGGATTTTTTATTATTCCCTAAGGCTGTATTAGTGCTTATTGATTTCATGGTGTTCTGTTTTTTCCAAGATTTCATGCGCTTTATCTACATCTTCTTGTGAGCCATGTACCACTACCAAAAACTTACCCTCTTTCAAATGCTCTTTGTAGAGCAAGATGCTATCTTTGCCAATGCCTAATGCAAGTAAAGCCCCTGCGATACCTCCGCTAATAGAACCTATGGAGAGTCCACCTACTGCCCCGACTAATGCTCCTGCGGCGTAGAGCAAGCCTATTCCCGGAACGGCAATGATACTCATCCCTGCTAATGCCCCTAAGATAGTCCCCAATACTGAGCCTGTGGCGGCTACTGTATCAAAAACAGTTTCATTGTCAATGACGTGCAAGTGGTCATCTTCTACCTTAGCACTCCCAAGCAGTGATATTTTTTCTATCGGAAAACCTGCTTCTTGAAGTTCTCTGACTGCTTGTACTGCCTTTTTATGAGATTTATAAATTCCTACTGTTGAATTGAGCGTTTCCATAATTTATGAGATTAGTGTTGGTGAAAATACGTTTTCTATTACTTAGTAAAAGTAAAAAATACAAAGAAGAAAGTAAATGATAAAAGTCATCAAAGGAGTTTTTTAATACATTTTTAATCTACCATTCATCTGCTTACCAACTCCGCACCCATGCTTCTACATATTTCCAGAAAATTAGCACGCCCACAATAACAGCTACGATGGCGCTGACCAACACGGCTCCTGCTGCCATATCTTTGATAATACCTGCCTTAGGGTTGAAATCGGGTGAAACCATATCTACCAAGCGCTCAAAAGCACTGTTAAAAATTTCTGCCGTCCAAACCATGCCTATTACCAACAGTAAAATTGCCCAATCTGTCATGGAAATTTGGAAAAAAAAAGCTACCCCTACTACCAATACTGCCGCAACTGCATGGACTTTCATGTTATTCTCCTCTTTGACTGTGATGCGAATGCCTCTCCATGCAAAAATAAAGCTCCCCAGCATCTTGAGTAGATTGATTCCATATTTGAAAAGAAAAGACATAGTATAATGTTGATGTTATTGAATAGAAAGCAAAGCTAATATTTCCTTACTCATGCACAAAATTAGGTAGCAATTAAAAGATTTCTTTTATACGTAGCATGCTTACCTCTTTACTTTTTGACTAAAATCCAATGCTTAGGGGCGAAACTTTCCTTTTCTTTTGCTAAGTCAATATTAGGATTGATAAAGAGTTGGCTACTGCGCCCATTGAGAGAAACGTAGCTTTCCACCAGTACCCGTGGCGTTTGAATACCTCTTTGCCGATAAGTATTTGCCAAGAGATGAGCAAATTGGAGTATCATGTCAGGTTGCGTACTCATCATTTTTTCCTGCAAAGGGGTAAGGTAATCTTGATTATTGATTTTAATGCTTTTTCCTGAAACATGGTCTCTGACCGTAAAAAAAGCAATTCCCGTCTTTTCTATCAACATTACCCGCCAAGAAAATCTGAAACCCTCCTCAGTCCAAAATAAATCGTGAGGATACAGCAAATAGCGAAAAGGTAAAAATAATTGTATGGAGAAATAAAAAAGAAAAAAAGTAGTCTGTATGATTTTATATTCCGATGAGAAAGATACTGGCTTAGGCGCTTCTGCCTCTAATCTTTCCTCCTTGTCTGCGTAGAGTTCATTATTTTTAGCTTGCAAAGATAGGCAAGAAGGGAAATATCGCACTATGCTTTTGGCTAACTTCTGCCAATCTTTTTCTGAGAAAAAAATTAAAGTATTGATTATCATAATATAAGGGAACATGCCAATTGGAGGGAAAAGGATAGCAGTAAGTGCATGAAAAATAATCACAAGGCAATACGCCCACCTTCTTGTTTTTTCCTGCCATAATAAAAATCCGATACAAATGTCAAAAAACATTCCACCCCAAGAAAATACATAAGCTGTTTCAGGGAATTGCAAAAACCAACCTAAGATAGGCAAATCAGTTTTGGCTGATAACCAAATTTTTAGAGGCAGAGCTTCCAAAAGCCAATCGTAATGTATCTTAGCTATACCTGCAAAAAAATAAGTAAGGACTAACTGTAAGCGAATAGTTATCAAGTAGATATGAGGGATTAGTTCTCTGTAAATTTTTGGATTGTGCCACGCATCTGCCGAGAAGCGGCAATGAGCAGGCGAAAAAATCAAAATTAAGCTAAGCAAACTTATCAGATAATAGTGATTGAGATAATTGGTCTTGTCTATCAACTCTATGTAAGTAAAAGAGGTAAAAAATATAATCGCCGCAAGGCGGTAAAAAAAGCCTACAGCTATCAACAAGGCGGATACTCCCACTACAAAGAACAAAACATACATACCGTAGGCAGGGAGAGGTTTTACCCACTCAAACCCATAGTAAGTGAAGTAAAACTTTGGCTCGATGTAAAGCTCTCTAATCCACCCTTTTAGCCAAAAACGGATAGTGCTTAGGCACATCAAAACACCAAACCCAATACGAAATATCACCAAAGGAAGGGGAGAAACGGGTTGGAAAAGCGTCTTCATGCTTTTATTTAGAGCAAAAGACCTACGCCAAAAATAATCACAAACTGCAAGGTACTTAATGCCATTTGTTTAAGATAAGGGTCAAGGCGAGCAGGGTCTTTGTACAGTTTCACTGCTCTTGCGTTAATCAGAAACAGCGGCGCAGTAATAAGAAAAAGCCATTGGTAGTTGCTGTAATAGTTGAAAGCAGTAAATACAATCGCACAAGCGAAGCCCACTAAAAGCAATGCCCAATGATAATAGACTGCTGTTTCCCTTCCAAGTCTGACGGGAATAGAGAGTTTTCCTGCTTTTTTGTCCGAGGCAATATCTCTGATGTTATTGATATTGAGTACACCTACGGCAAAAAGTCCACAACTGGTAGCAGGTAGCAAAACCCAAATATTCAAGCTATGAGTATATAGAAAATAAGTCCCTACTACTCCTACCCACCCAAAAAATATCAGCACAGAAATATCGCCCAGCCCTACGTAGCCATAAGGTTTTTTCCCTGCGGTATAAGTAATTGCCGCTACTATGGAGGCTATGCCTAATCCGAAAAATGTAAAAAAAAGAGTAAGATTTTCTTTGAAAGCCGTCCAAATAAGACCTATTCCACTTGCCAAAGCTAATCCAACGAAAATATAAATAGCTCGCCTCATAGCTTGACGAGAAATTTTCCCTGACTGAACAGCACGCTTGGGACCTAATCTTTCTGAATGGTCTGCTCCATGCACAGAATCCCCATAGTCATTTGCCAGATTAGACAATATTTGCAGGAAAACAGTAGTAAATACTGCCAAAATAAAAATACTCAGACTGAATCTTCCATGAGCCGCCGCCAAGAAGCTACCCATGAGAATACAAGACAGTGCCAAAGGTAAGGTACGAAGGCGAAAGGCACTTAGCCATACTTTGATATTCATTTCCCAATAAGCATTTAGTATTTACTTATAAAAACACAAATTAAGAAAAAAAGTATGGCAAAGCATTAGAAAAAGTGAAGGGTACAAAATATATTTTACCAAGTTTCCTTTTTCATAATTAAAGCAAGCACCAGATAGGCTATGAGAGGAAAGCCAATTCCTAAGAAGAAGCAAGCAACAAAGCCAATTCTTACTATGGCAGGGTCTATACCAAAATGTTCTCCAAGTCCTCCACATACCCCTGCTATCATTTTATTTTTTTCTGATTTTACTATATTCATGGCACTAAGGATTAAATTTTGTTTAAATTTCTGATTTTTTTGTGAATTAATTTGACTTTTATTGTTATACGTAATAACAGAAATTTTGATACATTTTTGGAAGTAAATCTGACAATTTTTAACAACAACATTCTAATCAAAAATAACCATATCCTAACAACATGAGAATAGGCATTGTTTGTTATCCTACTTTTGGAGGAAGCGGCGTAGTAGCTACCGAACTTGGCAAAGCACTGGCAGAGCAAGGACATGAAATTCACTTCGTTACCTATGACCAGCCTACTCGCTTAGACTTTTTTAGTCCCAATCTCTACTATCACAAAGTAGATATTCGCACCTACCCGCTTTTTGAGTACCCTCCTTACGAACTTGCCTTGGCAAGCAAAATGGTTAATGTCGTCAAATATGAGCAATTAGATTTATTGCACGTTCACTATGCTATTCCTCATGCCTCCTCGGCTTACATGGCTAAGCAAATTCTAAAAACAGAAGGCATTTACATTCCCGTAGTTACTACTCTGCACGGGACAGATATAACTTTGGTAGGCAAAGATGAAAGCTATGAACCTGTGGTTACATTTAGTATTAATCAATCTGATGGCGTAACTACGGTGTCAGAAAGCCTCAAAAAAGATACTTATGAGCATTTTGCAGTTACCCAAGAGATAGATGTTATCCCTAATTTTATAGATTTGAGGCGTTTTAAAAAACAGAAAAAAGACCATTTTAAAAAAGCAATTAGCCCAAATGGAGAAAAAATCATCGTTCATACCTCTAATTTCAGAAAAGTAAAACGCATAGATGACATTCTTAGGTTCTTTTACAAGCTAAGTAAAGAAATTCCTGCTAAACTGCTTATGATAGGGGACGGTCCTGAAAGGCGCAAAGCAGAAGTGTTTTGCCAAGAGCATAATCTTTTGGACGATGTGCGATTTTTAGGCAAATTAGAGGCAATAGAGGAGGTACTTTCTGTGGCTGATTTATTCATTATGCCTTCTGAAAAAGAAAGTTTCGGCTTGGCGGCTTTGGAAGCGATGGCTTGCGAAGTACCCGTCATCTCTACCAACACAGGAGGACTACCCGAACTTAATGTACAGGGAGTTACAGGCTTCTTGAGTAATGTAGGAGATATTGAGGACATGGTTAGAAATGCACTCATTATTTTAGATGATAATAACCTGCCTCAATTCCGAGCCAATGCGCTTGCCCGAGCCAAAGACTTCGAGTTGGATAAAATAAGACCTATGTACGAGGCTATGTACGAGAAGGTACTGGCTAAAAGCAAGGCAGCACACCTCGTAGGTACTGCTAAGCTATAAAATTGGCGTATGCGTAAATGTGCGTTAGGATAGCTTTGTCCTCCTCCGTTAAAACTTGTCCTCGGCGAGATTTCATAATACTTGCTGTTTCAAATAACTTGTCTAATTGAGTTTTGACAAATCCCTCTGCGCCTCCCCAGGCAAAATCAGGCACAAACTTTGGCGGGAAATCTGCCCCGAAAATATTTGCTCCTACGCCTATAACTGTACCTGTGTTTAGCATTGTATTAATACCGCACCGCACAAAATCACCCATAAAAGTACCACAAAATAGTTTTTCTGTATCTACGTAGTCTTTGAGGCGATAGTTCCAAATACTGACTGGCTTAAAGGTATTTTTCAAATTGGAGCTATTGGTATCAGCTCCCATATTGCACCACTCTCCAATCACTGAATTGCCTAAGTAGCCCTCATGTGCTTTATTGCTGTATCCCTGTACGACTACATTGCTTACCTCACCTCCGAATTTAGAAAAATTACCGATTGTAGTATCTCCTCGCATTTTTGCCCCAAAATTCAACGATGCTCCTTCGCAAAGGGCAAAAGCTCCCCTTATCATGCACCCAATTTCTACTATAGAATTTTTCCCTAAGTAAATTGGGGCATTTTCCGCATCTAAGATAGCGGCTTTGACTACTGCTCCTTCTTCTATAAAAATATTATCCTTGCCGTAAGCAACAGTATGCGGGTCAGTAATAGGCTGACTTTTTCTTCCTTTGGTAATAAGTTCAAAATCAGCTATAATTTGACTCCTATTTTGCTCAAAGATATGCCAAAGCTGACTGATGACGACTACCTCTCCGTTTATTTGCTGAAGAACAGGAATGCCCTCTATCAGAGCCTCATAGCTATCAAAAATTTTATCTGTCCTTACGGCAAGTAGATATTTTTCATTACTAATTACTTCATTATGAAAAAGTTGAAAAATTTGCCTTGTAATTTCCTCATTAGGGAGCAGACCGCCATTGATGTAAAAGTTATCTGTATCGTATTGAAGTGGGAATTTCTTACTCAAATATTTTTCTGTGAGAAAGGAAATTTTAATCTCTTGATATCCCCAATACTCGCTAAACCAATGCTTCCATTTTTCTGCTATTTTCAAAATACCTATACGCAAGTCAGCCAAAGGACGAGTCAAAGTAAGCGGTGAAAGGTCGCCATGTTGATTCGGCGTATCAAAAAAAATCAAATTCATTCTTTTTGAGAGATGAGGTTTAAAACTTATTCAGCAGTCAATCATATAAAAAAACCTTGCTAAGATAGGATTTTGTTCTCATTTTCACAATTTTGTAGTCCTACCTAATCATTTTTAATCATAAAAACACCAATTCTATGAGCTTATTTACTAAATTTATCCTATCTAATAAGCTATCTTTCTTATGCGCTTAACCCAACTTCAAATCAAGAAAATTGTAGATGCGCTTAAAAATGGGCAGACTTTTGCCCGACGCGGACGCATAGGCGTGGGCTTGGCATACGCCGATAATCTATTCGAGGTCATAGAGTTTGATGAAGCCATGTCTTATTCGCAAGCATATTCCGAAAAAGATTTTATAATTTTTCTGCAAAACTTAGAGGTGAGCCAAGATTATTGGAGATTTTTATTGTACGATTTAGGTATTGCAGAGTAAAAATTAAATGATTGATTATCAAATTACTTGAATTTTCAATTTTTTTTCTAATATTTGCCAAGTAATCTTTCTATCATTGTTAAAACCCTTTGAGAGTATGCGATTTTTAATGATAGTTTGTCTAATTTGTGCTTTTTCAGGAGTAAAGGCTCAGAAAAATACCCATTCCAAAGTAGATACCTCTAAAAATACTCATCAAACGACAAGTAATGAAACAGCCATCATCAAAGTAGTCATAGATGCAGGGCATGGAGGCATAGACCCCGGCACCGAAGGCAGTAGTCCAAAATTTAAAAATGAGAAAGACATCACCTTAGATATTGCCCTGAAAGTAGGACAGTTAGTCAATGAGAATTATGAGAATATCAAAGTTATCTATACACGTAAAAGGGACCTTACCGTAAGTTTGGAGCAGAGAGTAGCCATTGCCAATGAAGCCAAAGCAGACTATTTTGTAAGTATTCACTGCAACTCGAGCCATAAAAAAGATGTTTCAGGTACGCAAATGCACGTACATGACTTTACTTATCGGAAAAGCACTAAATTGGCGCAGATATTAGACGAGGAGTTTACTACACGAGCCAAGCGCAACTCCAAAGGACTTTTTAATGCCAAAGACCGCCGTTTTAACTTATACGTACTCCAATATACCACGATGCCGGGCGTACTGATAGAAACGGGTTTTCTTTCACACAAAGAGGAAGAGGAATTTTTAAACTCTGAAAGTGGTCAGGAAATCGTAGCTTCTGCGATTTATAGAGGCATAAGAAATTTTCTTGTCCAATCAGGTTATAAACTTATCGCAAAGGAAAAAGAAGAAGATAAAAAAGTTTTGGCTAAACAGGACGATAAAAATACGAACAATGCTATCTTAGTCAATTATAAAGAAGAAAAAATACCGACGTCTGCCAAAGCTCCCAAAGATGAAAAAGTAGTTTATAAAGTCCAAATCTCTGCCTCTCCTAAGCCCATTCCTGCCAATCATAGCGATTTCAAAAAGTTAGATATGAAAATAGACGAAATCAAAAATGAAGAGAAAAAGGGTAGCTTTTTTTATAAATATACTGTTGGGAATGTCTATACCATAGAAGATGCCCTGACCTTGATGGAATATGTGCGGAAAAGAGGGTTTAAAGATGCTTTCATCATCAAGCTGAATAGATAATAACAACTTACACAAATTTTACCTATTCCTTTCATTTTCCCAATAGATTTATTCAGCTGCTCGACTATTATTTATCTTCGCTGGCTTTAATCAAAAGATAAAACACATCTGAATCACTTTACATATAACTAATAAGAATTTTGACAAAAAATTATTTGAAAAATCATAACTTTTCTTTAATTTGTACTGTTTAATGCTTTGAAACAAAATACTGTATTTTTTTATTAGGTACTCGATTTTTTGATTATCAGTATTTTAGATAGGTATTTTACATGCTATACTATAAAACTTATACACAGGCAGAATCAAACGAATGGGTAGTGCTGGTACACGGTGCGGGTGGAAGTTCTACGATTTGGTTTAAGCAATTGAAGGACTTAGTAAAGCACTTTAACGTATTGTTAGTGGATTTGCGTGGACACGGCAAGTCCAAAGATATTTTTTGGAATCAGGAGTATTCTTTCAAAGAGGTAAGCAAAGATGTCGTAGATGTACTAAATCATGTAGGTATCAAATCTGCTCATTTTATAGGGATTTCTTTAGGCACAATCGTGATTCGCAATATTGCAGAAGTAGATAGTAGCAAAATCAAAACGATGATTTTAGGGGGAGCAATTACGAGGCTCAATATTCGCTCTCAGTTTTTGATGCGTATTGCCGATTGGCTCAAAAGAGTACTACCTTTTATCTGGATTTATACTATTTTTGCTCATATCCTTATGCCTCGGCGAAGACACCGAGAATCAAGGAGTTTATTTATTAGAGAGGCAAAAAATCTACGCCAATCGGAATTTCTGCGTTGGTTTACGCTTACTGCAGAAATAAACCCTTTGCTTCGCTATTTCAATGAAAAAGAAATCCCTGTACCTACGCTTTACATTATGGGAGATGAGGACTATATGTTCCTGCCCCAAGTTAAGCGTTTAGTCAAGCAACACAAATTTTCCAAACTTTTTGTGGTAGAAAACTGCGGGCATGTATGCAATGTAGAACAGCCAGAGATTTTCAATGAATTGTCTATTGGGTTTATAAAAAATCATTCGTATTAAAGCCGCAGCAGAAAGGTAAAGTAAACAATTAAGCGATTGACCATTATTTTAAATTTATTCGTTAAGTAATTAATTATTAATTGCTTGTATTGATATAAAAAAATTTCTCTAAATCAGCTACTTTAAAATTTTTGTTAGTAAACCCTTATCCAGTAATGTATCAAAGTATAAAAATCACAGATATTGAGATTTTCAAACTCAATATCCCTCTCAAAAATCCTTTTATTATCTCTTTGGGGACAATCACAGCGGCAAATAATATTATCATTAAAATTCATACGAATCAGGGGATTTATGGCATAGGGGAGGGCTGTCCATACATCTATATTGTTGGCGAAACGCAAGAAAGCGATTTTGAGATAGCCAAGAAAATAGCAGTATTGCTCAAAAACAAGAACCCACTGCAAATAGAGGAAAGACTGGCAGATATTCACAGAGCCATCAAATTTAACCCAACTATCAAAAGTGCTTTTGACATGGCTTTGTACGACCTTTTAGGCAAATACGCACAAATGCCTTTGTATGCTCTGTTCGGGGGTAAGAACGATAGGCAGATTTTTACTGATATGACTGTAAGCCTCAATACACCAGAACTGATGGCGGCAGAAGCCTTGAAATTTAAAACACAAGGTTTCCAAGCGATTAAAGTCAAGTTAGGAACAAACAAAAAAGATGATGTAGCGCGTATTGAAGCCATTAGGGAAACTGTAGGCGAGGAGATTCCTTTGCGAATAGATGCTAACCAAGGTTGGGACTGCACCACAGCTATTGCTACTTTGAAGGCACTGGAAATACATGACATAGAGCATTGTGAGGAGCCTATACCGCGTTGGAATCATTGGGATTGGGTAAAAGTACGTAATGCAAGCCCTATTCCAATTATGGCAGATGAATCTCTTTTTGATGAGCATGATGCGTTTCGTTTAGCAAGTGTGGGAGCGTGTGATTATTTTAATATCAAATTTTCTAAATCAGGAGGGATTCACTCTGCCCTGAAAATCATAAGTATTGCTGAGGCGGCGGGGATAAAGTCGCAAGTAGGCTGTATGTCGGAAAGTCGCTTGGCATTAACAGCAGTGGCTCACTTAGCAATGGCGCGAAAAAATATTATCCACTTTGATATGGATTCTGCTTTGATGCTTTCCCAAGACCCCGTAGTAGGAGGGATTCAGTATGTAGAAAATGGGAAAATTATCCTCCCTGAGAGTATAGGAATAGGAGCAGATATTCACGAAAATTACCTGCAAGCAATGGAAAAGGTTGCTGTATAAGGAAAAGGGTATGCCTATACTCAATCGAAATTAGTTTTGATTGAAAATTAACGCTTATAAGGTTTCAAACCTTATAAATCTTTGCAAACCATTTTGTTTTAAGTATAAAAGCAGAAGGAGTAGTTCCCAGTACTTTCTCATTGGCTCATTTGTGCCAAACTTTACTTGCTTACCACAAGAACACAAGTAGCACAAGTTTGATATTCTTGTGTACATTGTGAACTTGTGGTAGAAAATATTTGTAAGGTAAGAGTTTTTACTATTACCTTTAAAACTTATATCTCACAAAAGCCTCAATAGCCTCATACTCTGCTAAACCCAACTTATCGTACATCTTAGCAGTTGCTTTATTTCTGTCTTCAGCTCTTTGCCAAAACTCTCTGGCATCTGAACCGGGGAAGAGTGGTCTATCTTTTTGAGATTGATGCTTAAAAATAGCCCTACGTTTACGCAATAATTCTTGCGGGCTAATAGGTACAGCCATTTCTATTTGGTCTATTTCCCACTCTTGCCATGCTCCTCTATACAGCCATACGTAGCAGTCTTTTAGCCATTTTGCTCCCTCAGCTTTGAGGCGGTCAAGGGCTTGAAAAATTGCATTCAAACATACTCTATGCGTGCCGTGAGGGTCCGAGAGGTCGCCAGCAGCATAGATTTGGTGAGGCTTAACTTCTTGGAGCAGATTCACAATGATTTGTATATCCTCTTCACTAAGCGGTTTTTTCTTTACTCTACCTGTTTCATAAAAAGGCATATCCAAAAAATGTGCTTTTGTATCGTTTATTCCACATGCCCTACATCCTGCCTTCGCTTCCCCTCTACGGATTAGCCCTTTGATTAACTGCACTTCGTAAGAATCTACCTGTCCAGGTGCTTTATTGACAATAGAAGAAAGCACTTTTTGGTATAAGTTGGCTGTTTCTTCCTTGGCAATCCCCAAAGATGCACAGAACTCTCTTACGAAATCGGCAAAGCGTAAGGCATCGTCATCAAAAACAGCGATATTACCCGAGGTCTGATAGGCAACATGCACTTCATGTCCTTGGTCAACCAATCGTATAAAAGTCCCCCCCATAGAAATCACATCGTCGTCGGGGTGAGGACTAAAAATCACTACTCGCTTAGGGAAGGGTTTGGCTCTTTCTGGCCTTGAAGAGTCATCTGCGTTCGGCTTGCCACCCGGCCATCCAGTAATAGTATGCTGTAACTCATTAAATACTTGGATATTGATGTTATAAGCAGGACCGTGCTGAGTAATCAAATCGCTCATGCCATGCTCTGCATAGTCTTTGTCTGTGAGTTTCAAAATTGGCTTATCTACTTGCTGGCATAGCCATACTACCCCTCTACGAATCAAGCGGCTTGTCCACTCACAAGTCCCTACTAACCACGGCGTTTTAGTTCTGGTAAGTTCGGCAGAAGCTGCCTCATCAAGGACGATGGTAGCGTTATTGTGCGTTTGTAAGAAAGTAGCAGGTACGCTATCTGTGATTTGTCCTTCTACGGTAGTCTTAATGATTTTAGCTTTGCCTTCGCCCCAAGCCATAAGGATAATTCTTCGTGATTTTAGGATAGTACCTACGCCCATTGTAATGGCTGTTCTTGGTACATTCTCTTCCCCAAAGAAATCACTTGCCGCATCTATTCTGGTGAGGCGGTCGAGAGTAATCATACGAGTAACAGAGTCCTTAGGGGAACCCGGCTCGTTGAAGCCGATATGTCCTGTACGACCAATACCTAATATTTGTAAATCTATTCCGCCAACCTCAGCGATTTTTCTTTCATACTCGAAACAAAAACGGCTGACATCTTTGATGTCTATTGTCCCGTCAGGAATGTGAATATTATTTTTATCGATGTCTATATGGTCAAAAAGGTATTCATTCATAAAACGCACATAGCTTTGTAGAGCATCAGGATTCATAGGGTAGTACTCATCTAAGTTAAAAGTTACCACGTTTCTAAAACTTAGCCCTTCTTCTTTGTGCATGCGTACCAATTCTCCGTACAATCTGGTAGGGGTAGAGCCTGTGGCTAAGCCAAGCACGGCAATTTCTCCTTTGGTTTGCTTAATGCGTATCAGCGAAGCTATTTCTTGGGCTACCGCTCTGCAAGCCTCGCCGCTATCTTTGTATATTTCCGTTGGAATCTTCTCAAATCTTTTGAGTTTATCCATTTCGGAAGCAGTCTTGTAATGTCCCATAATTACTGAAAAGTGTGAGTTTGAAGTTTACTAAAAATTATGATTTGATTTGTTTTATTCCCTATTGTTATCTTCATTAGACTTTTACCTAAAATACTTACAGAATCGCCTTGCAAATCACAAGAGAAGTGCAAGAACTTATCTTAATTTTTTACTCTGACAAAAGTTATTTACTATAAAATGCCTAAAATTACAAGATAATTGTAGAATCAAAAGGGAAAAGGAAAACTTTTTTCAATCTCACAAAATTCTGAAAAAACCTTGCATGCTATTGACTACACCTGTGTTGCGGGTTTATACCCAATAAAAACGGTTTTTGATAAAAAAATATCAAATTGCTGATAACCAATCTATTATCTATATGAAGTTTTTAAAAACTTATAGGATTCAGTATAAATAGGTGCTTTCTCTGAGGGTTAAAATTTAATCCCTATCAAAAGCACATCGTCCATTTGCACGTTTTTTCCCTTCCATTCACGGTAGATTTTTGTAATTTGGCTTTCGTGTTCTTTGAAGTCATATACTTGGAGGTCGTGTAGCAGTTCTCTTAACCGCTTTGTGCCAAACTTAGTTTTATTGGTTCTATCAAATTGGTCGGCTATGCCGTCTGTGCAAATATAAATAATGTCATCTGGGAGCATGTCTATTTCGTGTAATGTAAAAGTTTTATACTCATAAAAGCTACTACCGATAGGGTTCTTATCGCCTTTATACTCTATGAGTTCTTTGTTTCGGACTAAGTACAAAGGTCGCTGCGCCCCAGCAAAATAAATTTTTTGAAAATCTATATCAAACATCAATAGGGCTATATCCATGCCATCTCTCAAATCAGAACTATGCTCATCTTGTTTGAGTTGTTTGCGGATATTCGTATCTAATTCGTAAAGAATCTGAGCAGGTTGCGTAATTTTTAATTCATTTACTATTTGCGAAAGAGAATTCATACCGAGCATAGCCATCATAGCACCAGAAACACCATGCCCCGTACAGTCCGCTACTGCAATAAACACCCCCCCTCCTCTTCTATCATTGGTAACAGAAGAATACACGGGCTGAACAGGCTCAAACCAATAAAAATCACCGCTAACTATATCTTTGGGAGAGTGAAACACAAAAGATTCAGGTAAATAACGTCTAATTTCTGAAACTTTGGGAAGCATAGCGGATTGAATACGCCTTGCGTAGTTCATGCTGTCCACGATTTGCTTATTTTTACGCATGATTTCGCGATTCTTATCCTCTAACTCATCTCTTTGAGCCACTATCTCTTCGTTTAGATGAGCCAAGTTGTCCCTTTGTGCAGAGATTTCCTCTTTTTGCTGATGCAACTCTGCATTTTTAAATTCTACCTTATGGCGTAAATATTCTGTTTCTTTCTTGAAAAGTTCTAAGGTAAAGAAAATTAGCACGAAAGGCATGACCAAATTAACGTGATAGAAATACTCCATGACAGGAATTTTTACCAAAGGCTGATACCCCCATTGGAAATATATCTTTACGAAAATAAATGCGGCTATGCAAAGAATAGAAAACAAAATCACATAAATACGCTCATTGTATATCAGGGCTATAAAAACGACTCCCCAAAACGCATAGTTCTCTATAATTAAGTCCTGACCAAAAATAATGGAAAAAACAACAAATAAAAGCATGCTATGGGCAATTAGCACAAATTTGGCGAATTGGTAGCGATGTTTGTAGTGTAAGTAATAGGCTAACAGGGCGACAATAACATTAGAAAAGTTAATAGATGCGGCGATTAACTCATTAATAGCTAAAGAAGATAAAGTATAAGCAATACTTACCACTATCAGCAAAGCCACCACCATATTGATGACTTTAATATTCCTTTTTTTTGTAAAGTTCATATCGGGAGTTACTCCAATATGTATCGTTTGCTGCCAAAGGTTTTTCATAGTGTTGGCACTATTAGGTAGTAAAAGAAATCAAAAGTTTAAAAGCAGTTGTTCTCAACTGTTTAGCTTCCTAAGATAGAGTAAAGCACATTGATAGAGTAAAATTGTACTTTTTTTATAAAACACTTGTGTTTGTAAAGTATTGTTGTGGGGTATATTTAAGTCAAATCTAAGTGTTACATACCATAAATCCAAAAATAATCGCATTTTTTTACGTATTTTTTGTAATATTCTTGGAATATTTACATGATTCTAATGAAATTGTTAAATTGTAATTAAACAAGATATAGGGAATCATGCCAAAGTGATATAAAAAACACAAAAAGACTGACTTTTTATACTAACAGGGGGGATAACTCGGTCAAGTAGTATAGTATTATGATAAATAACAAACAAAGTTAGGTAAAGTTTTTCACATAAATATTCTTTTACAAAGAAAAAATAGGATTTTTATATGAAATATGAATCCTATGAGATATTATTTCCTAAAAATTTTTAACTCTTTAAAAGTGGAAAAGTACGTTAGCTTCTCCAAAGATAAGGAAAAAGCAAATATGAAATGCTTACTACAATTAGGTTAACGGCTAACAAGGTGCTGATTTCCTTGTAGCTTACGCTTAGTGCTAAGCCGTCTATGGCATTCTTAGAAATTTTAATCAACAATAGTAGTAGAGGAATCATAACAGGGAAACCAAGTACAGCCATCAAGGTGCCTCCTTGCGCAGACTTTGAGGCAATAGCGGAAATCATGCTCAGCGTAGTAGCAAACCCAAGCCCCCCCAAAAGGATATTGATAAAAAAAAGTAACTTGTCTTGGACAGGGTTTCCTAAGACTACAGAGTAAATCAGATAACCAATCAAAGACATCAACCACATTAGCAAAGTATTATAAATAATCTTAGACAAAATAATGGCTTCTGGGCTAACGAGCATGTAGTAGTAAAGTTGCCTGCCCTCGCTTTCTTGCATGAAACTTTTGGCAATGGCATTGGTAGCTGTAAAAAGGAGGATTATCCAAAATAAAGCATTCCAAGTCAGAGGGTTAAGCTGGCTTTTCTGAAGATTAAAGCTCAAATAGCATACAAAAATAGTACTAACAATGTACAAGAGAATGCCGTTAAAGGCATATTTGCGCCTCCATTCTAAAACGATTTCTTTTTTGAGCAAGGAGGTTATTTCCTGAAGTAAATCCATAAGTAGATTTTTTGTGGCTTTGCCTTACAAAATTAATCTTTTCATGGATTTGAACCCTAAGAAATAAAAAAAGAATGACTTATACGCTGTAGCCTAAAAGTTTTAGCATGGATTGGCTGCTCTGCTCATCGCTAAATAGCTTAGTAGTAACATTGCCCTCAGCGTCTTTATCTATCAATACGTGTTTAGCAGAGGGTATCAGACAGTGTTGGATACCTCCGTAGCCTCCCAAAGATTCTTGATAAGCACCTGTATGGAAGAAACCTATGTATTGTTTTTCTTTATTTTCTTGTATTTCAGGCATATAGATATTGATAGTATAAGCCTGCGTATTGTAGTAGTCATCGCTGTCGCAAGTCATGCCTCCAAGATTTACTTGCTTTGCCTCCTCGTTCCAATGATTGACAGGGAGCATGACGAATTTCTGCCCAATGCCCCACGTATCAGGCAAATGCGTAATGAAAGAGCCATCTATCATATACCAAAGTTCTCTTTCGTTTTGCAGTTTCTGTCCTTCTACTGAAAAGATATGCGCTCCACTTTCGCCTACCGTGAAGCTACCAAACTCTGTATAAATATTGGGCATGGGTACAAAATTCTTGTTGCAAATGTACTTGATGATGCGCACGATTTCGTTAATCATGTGTTCGTAGTTATAGTCAAAGTGCAAGGAGGTTTGAATAGGCATGCCTCCGCCTATATCTACTGTATCTAATTCGGGACAGATTTTTTTCAACTCACAATATTTGTAGATAAAACGGTTGAGTTCGCTCCAATAATAAGCAGTATCCCTAATGCCAGAATTGATAAAGAAGTGCAACATTTTGAGGCTGAATTTGGGATTATTATGGATTTTTGCCTTATAAAAATCTATGATGTCGTTATATCTCAACCCTAAGCGAGAGGTGTAAAATGAAAAATCGGGTTTCTCATCGGCAGCCACCCTAATCCCTAATTGGATAGGTTTACTTAGATTTTGATATGCGTCTAACTCTTCCATATTGTCCAAGACGGGAATACAGTTATCAAAACCATTTTCAATGAGTTCTATAATAAGTTTTTTGTAGATTTCTTTTTTAAACCCATTACAAACTATGTAGTAGTCGTGGTTAATTAAGCCATCTCGGTAAAGATTTTTTACAATTTCAATATCATAGGCTGAGGAAGTTTCTATGTGCGCTCCATGCTTTACTACCTCCTCCAAAACAAATTTGAAATGCGAAGACTTAGTACAGTAAAAATAAGTATATGTTCCTTCATAAGCGTTTTTCTCTATGGCTTTGCGAAATAGCTCTCTTGCTTTTTCTATCTGAGCGCCTATTTTAGGCAGGTAAGTCAATCGCAAAGGTGTCCCGTATTCTTTGATGATGTCCATAAGGCGCACATCATTAAAAAACAACTCGTCGTTCTCTACCCTAAAAATAGGGGTAGGAAAATGAAAGGTCTGCTCAATTAAATCTATGTATCGCATTTTTTATTATAATTGCTTCTTATTAGTTACCAACAAGTTATACTACTACTATTCAATTAAACCACAATTATCGCATATTATTTACAAAGTTGATAACAATGATGTTTTAAGTTTTAATGAAATTATTTGATGGTGGATTTTCATTCATGTAAGGTAGGCACATGGTAAAAAAAATTTGGCAAACAAGTTTTCAGTTTGCCAAATCAAAGTGAACACAAAATGAGTAGTAAGAAAGTATTTTGATAATTAGCCTACACTTCCTTCTAAGCTAATAGCTAATAATTTTTGGGCTTCTACGGCAAATTCCATAGGTAGCTGGTTTAAAACTTCTTTGGCATAGCCATTGACTATGAGTGCGACTGCCTCCTCAGTAGGGATACCTCTTTGGTTACAATAGAAGATTTGGTCTTCTCCGATTTTTGAGGTAGTAGCTTCATGCTCTACTTTGGCAGTAGGGTTTTCTACTTCTATGTAAGGGAAAGTGTGCGCTCCGCATCTATCTCCCATGAGTAGAGAGTCGCATTGGGAGAAATTTCTTGCATTTTCGGCTCGCTTGGCAATTTGTACTAAGCCGCGATAAGAGTTTTGACTTTTGCCTGCAGAAATACCTTTGGAAACAATACGACTCTTGGTATTCTTGCCCAAGTGTATCATTTTAGTCCCTGTATCTGCTTGTTGGAAATGATTGGTAATGGCTACGGAGTAGAACTCGCCAATAGAGTTATCTCCTTTCAGGATACAACTTGGATACTTCCAAGTAATCGCCGAGCCTGTTTCTACTTGCGTCCAAGAGATTTTAGAATTATCTCCCGCACAGATTCCGCGTTTGGTTACAAAGTTATATACGCCACCTCTGCCTTCTTTGTCGCCGGGGTACCAATTTTGTACGGTAGAGTATTTAATTTCAGCGTCTTTCAAAGCAATGAGTTCTACTACAGCGGCGTGAAGTTGATGCTCGTCGCGCATAGGAGCGGTACAACCCTCCAAATAGCTTACATAAGAGCCTTCGTCTGCGATAATGAGCGTTCTCTCAAACTGCCCAGTGCCTGCGGCATTAATACGGAAGTAAGTAGATAACTCCATAGGACAGCGAACTCCCTTAGGAATGTAGCAGAAAGAACCATCAGAGAACACTGCAGAGTTCAAAGCAGAAAAATAGTTATCATTTTGAGGAACTACAGTACCAATATATTTTTTTACCAAATCTGGGTGTTCTCGGATTGCCTCGCTCATAGAGCAGAAAATAATGCCTAATTCTGCTAATTTTTCTTTGAAAGTAGTAGCTACAGAAACACTATCAATCACTGCATCTATGGCTACCCCTGCCAATCTTTTTTGCTCTGATAGGGAAATTCCTAATTTTTCAAAAGTGGCTAATAGCTCTGGGTCGACTTCGTCCAAACTGTTAAGTTTAGCTTTTTGCTTAGGGGCAGAATAGTAAATGAGATTTTGATAATCAATAGCAGGATAGACCACATTTGCCCATTGGGGTTCTTTCAAGGAAAGCCAATGGCGATAAGCCTTCAAACGCCACTCTGTCATCCATTCGGGTTCCTCTTTCTTAGCAGAGAGTAAGCGAATAATATCTTCATTCAGCCCTTTGGGAATCTGCTCGGTCTCAAAGTTGCTGACAAATCCATATTTATATTCAGATTGGGTATAATTCTCTAAAAGTTCTGTACTGTTGTCCATGTTGATTAAAAAATCTTTGTTAGTATTGCTTTCTCATAAATTACGCAAATATATAACAATAATAATTTAGAATTGTTCTAAACAAAATATATTTTTTTTATTAGCCCAATGCCAGTCATTTATTACGAGCAGATAGACAAAAATGCAATTTGGGGAATTTGGGAAATTACAGAGAGTGAACCTTCCTTAATGAGCATGGTCAGTGGAAAAATAAACAAAGAAAAATTGACTATGATTACGCATGGTCAAAAGAGAAGGGAGTGGTTAAGCGCCCGAGCCTTAGTGTGTAGATTAGCCGAACTCATGAAGGAAAGCATAGAGGAAATAGCCAACGACAATTTAGGCAGACCGTACATGAAAAATCAAGTTATTCATCTTTCTATTTCTCATAGCAAAAAATATGCAGTAGCGGTATTGCATAAATATAGTTCAGTAGGAATTGATATTGAGCAGATAAGTACTAAGGTACTAAGAAATATTCATAGACTTTGTAGCAAGGAGGAGATGCTCAGCATAGGCAATGACGTACAAAAAGCAACTAAGGCATGGTGCGCCAAAGAAGCTCTTTATAAATACTATGGCAAAAAAAAGCTGGATTTTAAAAAAAACATTTCCCTGAATGTTTCGCAAAGTCAGATAGAAGGGAAGATAATAGTGAATGATTTGGAACAGAGTCCAAAATTGTATAGCAGGACATGGGGAGAGGAGTACATCATTGTGTACTGTTTCAACAGTGATTAAATCAAAAGAAGAGTTTGTTACTTTTTTTTGCGTTTATGCTCAAATGAGATTAGTTTTTTGAAAAGATTTATAAACCCTTATGAATAAATAATTTAACCTTATAAAGTTTATAAAACTTTACAAGGTTAAATGTCATATACGATACCCAATTAATTTTTCAAAGCCTTTAACTCTATTTCTGCAACGCTTCTATAAGGACTCTTGAGTAGGCGAATAAAGGTTTGCTTTGCTAACTCCGTATTGCCCGCATTTTTTGCGTTGAAAGCGTGTAGCATGACAAAGTCAAGCGGAGGGTTTCCATTGCTTTTAAGCACTTCTTGAATCAATGTTTCTGCTTCTTTGTATGTCCCTTTATGGTGCAGAGCAAGTGCTTTATAGTATTTTTGCCTCAAATCGTTAGGGTTGTGTTTAAGTGCCGCATTGGCTACTAACACAGCCTGCTCATACTCCTCGGAGTCCAAATGTAGTTCTACTAATTCCGCATAATGCTTCTCTTTGCTTGCTGGATTCTGCTCTATTCTAATAATAGTTTCTAAGTGCTTTTTTAATTCTGTATTTTTCTTAACTGCTTCTTTCTTAGAAATCTGTGCTTTTAAAAGGTGAAGATTAGGCAGATTTTTATCTATTTTCTCTGCAATATCCATGTAATAAAGAGCAGACTTATCATTTCTAAACTTATGATAAATGGTAGCCACGTTTAAGAAATGTTTGCCGCTATACTGCTCAATTTTATTGGCAAACTCGCCTACTTTGGCTTTTTCCCATGCTTTATGCGCTTTTGCGTATTCGTTCAAATGAAAATAAGCAAAGCCTAATTCATAATAGTATTTGGCAGACTCGTTGGCTGGCATATCTTTCAACTGGCTTTCCACAGCTGTAATGCTATTGATAGCATTTTGATAATCCTGATTCATATTTGCAAGACGCGCAAGGTAATGTACTGCTTTCAAGTCTTTGGGGGAATAGCTATGCAAATCTTTGGCTTTTTCGTATGCTTTGGCAAAATCGCCGTCTTTGATATGCTTTTGCATCACTATGGACTTATACTTGACCTTATTGGTAATTTCTGGGTCAAACTTTGCCGCTGAGTCGTAGCAAGCTAAGGCTTTCTCGTCGTTGCCTTGCTGACGATAGATTTGTGCTAACAAAACATAAGCAGGTGCGTAATCGTGCTTTAACTTGAATAGGCTTTCTAATGACTCCAAAGAAGATTCATTTTTGCGAGTTTCGTACTCTGTCAAAGCCTTCCCGTACAAATACATAAAGTTGTGAGGTTCATTGCGAAGTGCCTTCTTGTACTCTGTCAATGCCTCGTCATATTGCTTCATTTTTCTGAATCTTTCTGCATCTACGTAATGAGATAAACCATCGTGCAATCCCTGTGCCTTCATTGATAAGGAAAAGAAGATACACACGATAAAGAAAAAGCAAGCCGATATGACACCAATTATTTTAATACTTTTCATTTTATTTTAACTTTTATAAACCCGTAAATCTATTTCATGAGAGAATAAATATTTAGTAAAATTTTGCACTTATTAATAAATATACTAAAATAACGCTAAGTAATGCTCTCTTATTATGATAACGTAAGTAATTTAAAATCAGTTGTATTTTTAACACTTTTTTTACTTCACTTACTGTAATAAATGGGATTTAACAAAGAAAAAAATAGGATTTTTCCTATATGCTATTTACATATTATTCTACCAATGGACTGTGCAATTCTTTAACCAAAATTTAATCTGCAAATATATTTATTTTGCTATTATTGGGTATTTAGAACACTGAAAATAACTTACCTCAATAGTTGCAAAATAACATTGATTTTAACGTATTCTTACTAACTAAGATGTTTATATATTTTCAAGATTTTTGTATTTCTTTCCAAGAAATTGCCCAACTTAAGCCTGAACAGATAGAAAGGATAAGTAATGATTATATTAGACAAGTGCTTAGCTTTTGCTGCGAGTGGTTGCAGGGGAGAGCATTTTTCCTACTTCAAACCTCCGGGAGTACAGGTAAGCCAAAAACTATTCAGCTTTCTCGCCAACAAATGCAGGCAAGTGCAAGTATGACAGCCCAAGCTCTTGGCTTACAAAAGGGTGATACTGCGTTGGTTTGCTTAAATACGGCTTACATAGGGGGAAAAATGATGCTGGTAAGAGGGTTAGAAATAGGCATGCCGCTCCTTGTGGTTGAACCTACTGCCAATCCTTTTCAAAATTTAAAAATTAGTAATAAAGGTTTCCAATTTGGGAAATACGCCTTCCAAAGCCTTGATTTTACGGCTCTCGTTCCCTTACAACTATTTACTATTTTAAAAGAGGAAAAAAATAAATTAGATAAGTTGAACAAACTTAAAATAATTGTAGGGGGGGCGCCTGTCAATGCAGAATTAGAAAGTCTTACCCAAGTCGTTCCTAACTCAATATATGCAACTTATGGCATGACTGAAACAGTTTCACATATTGCTTTAAGGAGGTTAAATGGCAAGGAACGCTCGCCTTATTATCAAGTGCTTCCACAAACAAGTATAGGGCAAGACCATAGAGAATGCCTTACTATTATTTCTCCTGTTACTAACTTTGAGAAAATTGTTACCAATGATAAAGTAAGACTGATTGATGCGCATACTTTTGAATGGATTGGGCGGGTGGATAATGTAATTAATAGTGGGGGGGTTAAAATTCAAATAGAAAAAGTAGAAAGACAAATAGATAGAGTATTTGCTTCTATTAGTACTTTTAGGCGTTTTGTTGTTATAGGACTACCCGACAATAAATTAGGGGAGGCGTTGGTATTGGTGGTAGAAGGAGAGCCGCTCAGCCAAGATAATGAAAATAGCATATACGATTGGTTGAAGGCACATCTCAACAAATATGAAGTTCCTAAGAAAATACATTATTTGCCTTCCTTTCCTGAAACGCCTACCGGGAAAATAGACCGCCTTGGTATCTACAAAATGCTATGATTCCTCTGCTGCTTTCTGCTCTAATTGTGGCTTGGAGTTTAGCTTTTCTGCTTTATTCATTCTATGAAGAAGCCTTGCAGTAATATTTAAAAAGTCTGCCTCTGTAATAATCCCTACTAAAATCCCTTTGTTTACTACGGGTAAGCAACCTATCCTGTTAGTCATCATCAAGTCTATGGCATCGCTGATAGTAGCATAGGGGGAAATGGTGATAGGGTCTTTTATCATCAAGTCCTCTATGGTAAGGTTCTGATTTGCTTGCATATCTCTATTTCTAAAATGCCTGAGCAAGTTGCGATTAGTAATTAAGCCAATTAATACGCCTTTTTCGTTTTCAATAGGTAAGTAGCGAATCCTTTTCCAATCAGTCATGTCTGCCGCTAACTCGGGAATATCGTCTTTGCTTACTGTAAAAAGGTCAGTAGTCATAAACTCCTCTACCAGCAGAGAGGAAGGCGCATAGTCAGCGATGTCTTCTACTTTTGCTTCTTGCCACTTACTAACAGGGAGATTTTGCTCTTGGTATTTCATCATTGCTCCTGTAATGGCTAAGGGTATATCGTCTTTGGCAGTTTGCTTGGCGAGTTTAGAAAACGAATTTAGCACCCATCGCGAACCTGTATTGCCAGAGTCGTTTCGCTCTTGGATAATGCCTAAGTATTTTTCTATATCATCTCTATTCACATCTGCCTTTTTTAAACCTTCCCTTGCTATTGGAATCAACTCTTTTTCAATCAGTTCCATATCAATAATTTTCTTGCCGTTTGCCCAGACAAACTTAGAACCCAGCCCTGCCCTTGCCGCAATCAGAAAGTTGGATTTGGCATCGTCAAAATCCATTACTTTGGTAATATCAGGATACACCTCTGTAAATCCATTCATCAATCCTATCCAAAAAGCGGCGTTAGCTACTTCATCTACTACCGAGGGTCCTGCGGGGAATACTCTATTTTCTATACGCAAGTGAGGCTTCCCGTTAGGGCTAATTCCATAGCAGGCTCTATTCCAACGATATACGGTTGAGTTATGGATACTTAAAGCACGCAGTTTAGGGGTAATGCCTTTATCTATGGACTCCAATACATCTTCTTCTATATCAGACATAAACATAATCCTGAAACGCATGACGTCTTCTTTATATAGATTGAGGATAGAACCTCTGAGCCACTGCGTACCAAAAGTTACGCGTGGGCTTCGTTCTCTAAGATGTTCGGTCGCTAACCGTGTATCTATGGATTGCCGGAAAAGTGCAATTCGAGTTTCACTCCAAAGTCTTTTGTTGAATAATATAGGAGAGTTGGTACTCACTGCTAATACGGGTGCTGCAATTGCCTGAGCAATATTATATTTGTTTACAAACTCATCGGGTTTGATTTGTAAATGTACCTGAAAACTCGTATTACAAGCCTCTATGAGTGCTGAGTCTGTAATGACGCTTAGCTCATCAGACCCCTCGATTCTAAGTTCGTACTTATCCCCTCTTAGATTGCTAATTGCCTCCATGAGGGCATAGTAGCGCGGATTAGGGGTGAGATTGTCTATATTGATGTCAAACTTGCGAATAGTGGGCAGAATCCCTGTCAATACAATGTATGTATCTAACTTTTCTGCTACTGTTCTTAGCTGTTGGGTAAGTCCTAAAATCTGTTTTTCTAAGTCAGAAAAACAACTGCCTGTAAATGGAAGGGGGTTAATATTTGCCTCTATATTAAATTTGGCAAGTTCTGTAACAAAATTTGGGTGATTAAGTTTTTCTAAGATTTGTAAGTTATTAGAAGAGGGCTTGCCGTGTCTATCTACTAAGCACATTTCTTGCTCTGCTCCGATTTTCATATCCTCACTCTCAAACCAACCTAAATTTAACATTCTATTCATCGCCTCGAGGTCGCGAAGAATATGGCGAGTAAATGAATTGAAATCGGCTTGTGTTTTGGCTAAACGAACTCTTGCATCTCCCATATTTTTAACTTTTGATTGATAAGTAGCTATTTTTATAAAAATAAAGAGATAATTTTTCTTGTACAAAAGAAAGCAGAAAGTTTTTTTGGAGTGTTCCTTACTCGTATCTCAACGACTCAATAGGGTCTAACTTAGAGGCTTTGTAAGCAGGATAGTAGCCGGAAATAATACCTACTACAAAACAAACGATTATTCCCCCTATCATCCATGCCCACGGTACAATAAAAGTCCCTGAACTGATGAGCGTAGCCACTAAGTTGCCTATCAAAATACCTAATACAATGCCTACTATTCCTCCGATTTGACAAATAACAATGGCTTCTACCAAAAACTGCTCCCTGATACGCGTAGGGGTTGCGCCGAGCGCTTTGCGAATCCCTATTTCGCGAGTGCGTTCTGTTACAGATACCATCATAATATTCATTAGCCCTATAGAAGCCCCTAAAAGTGTAATAAAACCAATAAATCCTCCTCCGAGTTTGAGCGTTCCTGAGGTTTCTTCCAAAGAGGTACTTAGCGATTCACTGCGAGCAATCTCGAAAGAGGATTTTTCTCCTAATCGGTCTTCTCTAATCTGACGCATCAGTCCCTCTGCTTCGCTCATATAATAATTGATTTTGGTAGCGTCTCGTACATAATTAATGGCTGTAAAATAAAGCCTACGCCCTGCCGCTACCCCTACCGCTGTTTGTAAGGGAATTAAGACCGTTCTATTAATATTAGAACTGCCAATAGTGCTTTCCTTTGCTAATACACCTACTACTTTATAATGTGTTCCTCCTACGGTAATTCCCTTGTTGAGAGGGTCTTCTTTGTCAAAAAGGGTTTCAGCCAACTCATCACCAATCATGCAAACAAAACTTCCATTGCGGATTTCTACGGCAGAAAACCCTCTTCCCTTAGCAATATTATATGCTTTGACTGCAAGAAAATTCTCATCTACCCCTTTGACAGGAATATTTGGATTAGTTTTTTTAGAGCCATATTTTGCCTCTGCTGTACTTGCTATGTCAGTAAAAATGCTAATAGTAGCATCAAAAGGGTAGCGTTCTTTGTAATCTTTGATTTGGTTGTAGGTAATGGGAGATTTGGTCGTTTCTACTATTCCTCCTCTATTTCGCCCTCCGCTTCTATTTACGTCCTTGACATCAAAACTATTCGCTCCTAAGTCAGCTAAGCCTGAGCTAATAGAGTACTGTATGCCGTCTATGGCTGTTAGGATACCTACCAAAGCGGTAATGCCTATGGCTACAATAGCGGCAGTGAGGGAAGTTCGTAAAAGGTTATCTTTAATTGCTTTGATTGCTTCTTTGACGTTTTCAGAAAAATTCATAGTTTTGTTTGGTATAATTGATACAAATAAAAAAAATTTTTTTGACTTTTACATTCCTCCATACGCTATTTGATGATAGAAGAAATAAAAAATTTGATAGTAAGCCGCTTAGGCGCTGAGGCAATCATAGAAGCCAATGACAAGGTTTTACAACCTTTTATCTGCGTTCAGGTGGCTAAACTTGCAGAAGTAGGGCAAATATTGTACGAGAATGACTTTGACCACTTGGCTTGCCTTACAGGTATTGACAACGGGAGAGAGGCGGGTACGATGGAAGTCGTCTATCATTTTTATTCTATCTTAAAAAATGCAATGGTAGTAATAAAAGTAAAAGTAAACCGCAACCAAGCAGGAGAGCCTCTGCCCTGCGTTCCCTCTCTATCCCATATCTGGAAGGGTGCGGATTGGCTTGAAAGGGAAACTTATGACCTAGTAGGGATTCATTTTGAAGGGCATCAGGATTTGAGGCGTATCCTGCTCCCCGCTGACTGGCAGGGCTTTCCTCTAAGGAAAGATTACGAAGAGCAGGCTACTTATCATGGCATCCAAGTAAAATATTAAAGCAAAAGCAACTTCCCACGAATCGCTTTTTTGTCTATTTTTCCTACACTCGTTTTAGGGATAGCCTCTACAAAGTCTATGGCATCGGGAATTGCCCACTTATTAATTTTCCCCTGCTCCACAAACTGCGACAAGAAAGATTTAAGTTCCTCGTTAGTAAGCGACTGACCTTGCTTTAAGACTACCAAGGCATGAGGTCTTTCACCCCATTTGGCATCAGTAACGCCTACTACAGCTACTTCTGCAATAGCGGGGTGCTGTCCGATGATGTTTTCTAAATCAATGGACGAAACCCACTCTCCTCCTGTCTTAATGACGTCTTTGATGCGGTCTGCTATTTTGACTACATTTCTTTCATTCATGACCGCTACGTCGCCCGTATGCAAGTAGCCACTACGCCAAAGTTCTTCGCTTTTTTCTGACTCTTTATAGTACCCTTGGGTAAGCCAAGGACTTCTCACTACAATCTCCCCCATCTCTTGGTCGTCTTTTTTGACTTGTTTGCCCTCTGCATTGACGATTTTTAAGTCCACCAATAGTACGGGCGAGCCTGCACGAGTGCGTGCTTCTACCTGCCAATCTATGTCATTTTTTATCTGGGCAGGAGTAATAAATGAGGTAGTAAGAATTGGGCAAGTTTCTGACATTCCGTAACCTGTGATGATGTCAATGCCTCTTTGCAAGGCGGCTCTGCACAAGGCTTTGGGCAAGGCTGAACCTCCGATAATTACCTTCCACTGGGTAAGGTCTAATTGCTGTGCGGCAGGATGCATCACGAGCATTTGCAAAATTGTAGGAACGCAGTGGGAAAAAGTAGGCTTTTCTGTCATAAATAGCTTTAATACCATTTCAGGCTCAAACTTTCCAACAAATACTTGCTTCATTCCCATTGCCGTAGAAAGAAAAGGGAATCCCCACCCGTGTACATGAAAAAAAGGAGTAAGCGGCATATAGGTATCAGAGGACTTCACCCGACAAGCCCCATCAAGAATGCCAAAAGTGGCACAGATACCCAAGCTATGCAACACTATCTGTCTGTGGGAGAAAAATACGCCTTTGGGGTTGCCTGTAGTCCCCGTAGTGTAAAAGGTAGTAGCGATGGCATCTTCGTCAAAATCAGGAAAGTCGTACTCTTCAGAAGCCTGCGCAAGCATCTCTTCGTACTCTCCTGCAAGAGATAACTTGGTAGGAGGAATAGTGCCGTCATCGGAAAAGGCAATGATTTTTTTCACTGTTGGCATTTCCCCAATGAAACTCTCTACCATAGGGAAAAAATCGGTATGTACTAATAAAACTACGTCTTCGGCATGATTGATAGTATAGAGAATCTGGCTGGCAGAAAGCCGCCAATTGATGGTATGCAGCACGTTTCCAGTACAAGGAATGGCAAAATATGCCTCCAAGTAGCGGTGGCTGTCGTAGTCCATGACGGCTATGGTTTCGCCTCCGTCTATGCCAAAACTTTTCAAGACGTTGGCAAGACGACGCACCCGCTTGTTAAACTCAAAATAATTCAAACGCACCCTGTCCCGATACACGATTTCATTTTCAGGGGTAAGCATAGTCGAGTAATGAAGCAGGCGCTTAATAAGCAAAGGATAGGCAAAGGCATTGCTTGCCTTACTGATTTTTTTCACTTTCATATTTTTAGTAGGTTAAGGTCTAATCTCGGCTAAATATCTGACTTTTATAGGAAAAAATAGGTATATTTAGATAAAAGAATTTCTAAGTAGCACCACCTGCTTTGGGCTTGTTAGACTTAGGCGATGAACCTGTCGTAGTAGTAAAAAAATCATCTTCTCCTGTTGTCTTAGAAGCTAATAATGAATAACGAATAATGCATGTCGAACTTCGAGTGATGAATATTCAACGTTCAATATTTGGCGTTGAGAGTTCGTTATTTCTTATGCTCTGTAGCGGGGTAAGAGATATTGCTAATGTACTCTTTGTCAGTACAAATTTTGTGTTTTTTATTTAAAAAAGTTTAATATCATTTGATTAGGTTTGCAATGTTAAGAAATTGTTAATTTTATTAGCAATTAATTAACCTACTTCAATAGGAAAGTTTTATCTCCAAACATTAATTTCGCACCGATTATAAAAACCACGATTTAATCATGAAAAAACTTATACTCGTTTTTATTAGTATTTTGTTGGCAATAGCTGTTCAGCAAAATACGTATGCGCAGGGGGTAACTACCTCCTCTATGACAGGTTCTATCAAAGATGATAAAGGCGAAGGTCTTCCTGGGGCTAACGTAGTGGCAATTCACCTGCCTTCGGGTACACGCTATGGCACATCTACTCAGTTAGATGGTCGCTACAATATTCCGGGTATGCGTACAGGGGGACCTTACAAAGTAACAGTGAGTTTTGTAGGATATAAGGAACAGTCCAAAGAAGACATCTATCTGAACTTAGGGACTGCGGCTAATGTAAACTTTGTTTTGATAGAAGATGGCAAGGAGCTATCAGAGGTCGTAGTTTCTGCTTCTCGTAGCGATGTATTTAGTTCTGACCGTACAGGTGCAGCTACCAATATCAGTAAGGAAGCACTTAACTCTATGCCTACTTTAAGCCGTTCGTTGAATGATTTTACGCGTCTGACACCTCAGGCAAGTGGCGGTGGTAGCTTTGGTGGAGCAGATAGCCGATTTAACAATATTACGATTGATGGTTCTATCTTCAATAATAGTTTTGGTTTGGCGGGTCAGCCCGGTGGTCGAACTAATACTGCTCCTATTTCCTTAGATGCGATTGAAGAAGTACAAGTAAGCCTTGCTCCTTACGATGTACGTCAGGCTGGCTTTACAGGTGCTGGGGTAAATGCAGTAACAAGAAGCGGAACAAATGAATTTAGCGGCTCTATTTTTTATAATACGCGTAATGAGAAAGCTGTAGGTACAAAGTCTAAAGACCAAGATGTGATTACCGATAAGTTTAATAATACACAATATGGTTTCCGCTTAGGAGGTCCGATTATCAAGAATAAATTATTTTTCTTTGCTAATGGAGAGATTGAAAGACGTTCTGCTCCTGCTACTAACTTCCGCTCTAATACTGGTGGGGAAACCGTAGGAGGAAATGTAACAAGGGTATTAAAATCAGACCTTGATGCGTTAAGCGCTTTCATGAAAGATAAATTTGGCTATGAAACAGGTCCTTATGAGGGATATAATAACGAGCTAAAAGGGGACAAGTTTTTGGTAAAATTAGACTATAACGTCAATGATAAAAATAAGCTAAGTGTTCGCTATACTTGGTTAAATTCAGAATCGGATATATTGTTGAGTAACAGTACAACGGTAGGGGGAAATAGAAGAAGCACTTTAAACTCTTTGAACTACAGAAATTCCAACTATAAACAAGGGGAAAAAATTCGCTCTCTGATTGCCGAGTTGAACTCCAACTTTGGCAAGTTCTCCAATAATTTTATTATAGGTTACACCTATCAAAACGAGGACAGAGTACCCGTAGGGCAGTTTTTCCCATTGATTGATATTTTGCAAGATGGGCAGAACTATATCTCTTTAGGTTTTGAACCTTTCACACCTAATAATAAATTGAATTATACTACTTTCCAATTACAAGAAAATCTTACTTTTTATGGTCGTAATAATACTATTACCGCAGGCTTCAACTTAGAGCGCTTTTCCTTCCAAAACGTATTCTTCCCTTTCTCTAATGGTAGTTTTGCCTATAACTCTCTGGAAGACTTTTATAGAGCGGCTAATGCGTATTTGGAGAATCCTAATGCTACTGTTTCTCCTGTAACGTTGAGAAGATACCGTTTGAACTATTCTGCTCTTCCCGGTGGGGCAGAGCCAGTGCAGCCGACCAAAGTTACCTATGCAGGTCTTTACATACAAAACGAGTGGCAGGCAAAAGATAACTTTAAATTGACTTACGGAGTTCGCTTAGACGTTCCTATTTTTGGGAATACAGGCTTCAAGAACCCAGTAGTAGATGGCTTGACTTTCAGAGATGAGAACAACAATCCTGTGAAATACAGCACAGACAAACTCCCTGACCCTAAAATACTTTGGTCGCCAAGAGTAGGTTTTAATTGGGATGTATTCAACGACAAAACTACCCAAGTTCGTGGTGGTTCTGGTATCTTTACAGGTCGTCCTGCTTTCGTATGGATTTCTAACCAAATTGGTAATAATGGGGTGCTTACAGGTTTGTTAGAGGTGCAAAATACTACTGCTTTCCCTTTCCACCCAGATCCAAGGAGATACATACCCGCAAACCCGACTACGCCCGCTACTTTTAACTTAGCGCTGACCGACCCTAACTTCAAATTCCCACAAATTTGGAGAAGTAACATCGCCATTGATAGAAAACTTCCCGGTGGCATCATAGGTACATTAGAAGTAATTTATAGTAAAGATGTGAATGGTGTTTATTACATAGACGCTAATAGAGAACCTGCTACAGCTACTTTCTCAGGAGCAGATAACAGACCAAGATTCCCTGGTTCAGGTTTGTCAGGCGCCGCCCTCAACAATGCTATTCGTATTAATGACAATGTTACTGATGCTATAGTTTTGAAAAACTCTAACCAAGGCAGTGCATTGAACTTTACTGTGAAGTTAGAAAAGCCATTTAGCAAAGGCTTCAATGCCATGGTAGCTTATAACTTTGGTGCTTCCAAAAACCTTGTTGACCCAGGTTCTATCGCCTTTACTTCTTGGGCAGGTATTTCTTCCGTAAGAGGTAATAACCTTCCAGACCCCGCTTTCTCAAACAACGACCAACGCCATAGAGTCATTGGTTTGATTTCATACAGATTAGATTATGGCATAGGTTCTACCAGCTTTAACTTGTTCTGGGAAGGTAGAAATCAAGGTCGTTTCACTTATACTTATAGTGGAGATATGAATGGAGATGGCGTAAACGGCAATGACCTGCTTTATGTGCCAAGAAATACAAGTGAGATGGTATTTTTACCATTGACTATTGGTACTCGTACTTTTACGCCCCAAGAGCAAGCAGAAGCATTTGAAAGATTTATCCAACAAGATAAATACCTGAGCAGCCGTAGAGGGCAGTATGCAGAAAGAAATGGAGCATTGTTGCCTTGGATTTACCAAGCAGACTTTAGCATTATTCAAGATTTTTATGTAAAGATAGGTGGTAAGAAAAATACTATTCAATTGCGTGGGGATATATTTAACGTAGGAAACTTGATTAATAAAAATTGGGGCACAGGAGTATCTATCTTTACCTCTAATCCTTTAGCAGCAGCAGGAGTAAATGCGCAAGGCGTTCCACAGTTCCGCATGGTAAACGTAGGTACTACTACTAATCCTTTATTACCATCTGAAACCTTCCGCCAGCGTGCTGCTCTAAGCGATGTTTGGCAGGCTCAATTTAGTATAAGATATATTTTTAACTAAGTATTTATCTATCCAATGACAAAAAAGGGGGCTGTCTGTTATAGACAACCTCCTTTTTATTATTAAGTAGCCAATTTTAGTGTAAAGTAAAAATAATAGGAATGACCATACGCTGGCGCACAGGACGCCCTCTTTGCTTACCCGGTTTCCACTTTTTAGCATCTCTGACTGTCGTTATAGCTTTTCCATTCAAAAGCAACCAAAGTCAGCATAAGACTCAGCGTAAGCCCAATCTTAAAGCGCAAGCTCCAGCCTCTGCTCCAAGTACTTTTTTTGAAATAATCCATTGTTTATATAATTTGGGTGAATAATTTTTTTATCAAAAGCATAATGCATCAGACAAAAGAAAGATACATCTGGAAAGGAAAAAAGAATAATAATGAGTAAAAACACTTAACTTTATAGGAGAAAATTATTTTTTTAATAAAATTGATTGTAACTTCTAACAATATTTTAACTTTGCACACTTATGCTAAACTTACTTATGATTTAGTTTTCAGAGTAAGCTACTTTTTATTGCGAAGAATAGATAACTTTAAATACGACAAAAACTGTAAATTTAATAGCCTTAATTCATTAGATATATGAAATTCATTATAGCGTCTTCTACATTACTCAAACAATTGAGTGCTTTGAACGGGGTAATTGTGAGCAATCCTGTAGTTCCTATTTTAGAGAATTTTCTGTTCGAAATCAAAGATGGCAGATTAACTATTACTGCCTCTGACTTACAAACCTCTGTTACTGCAGAGGTAAGCATAGATGCAGATGAAGATGGAGGAGTAGCCATTCCTGCTAAAATGCTCATAGAAACCCTGCGTAACCTGCCTGAGCAGCCCGTTACTTTCAAGGTAGATGATGATACCTATGCAGTAGAAATTATCTCTGAAAATGGACACTATAAACTGGCGGGCGAAAATGCTACTGATTTTCCAAAAGTTCCAGAACTCAAACAAGGTCAATCCGTAGAACTTTCCTCTGAGTTGGTCAATACGGCGATTGCTTATACACTTTTTGCCGTAAGCACTGATGAAATGAAACCTGCAATGAATGGGGTGTATGTGAATATCAAAGAAGAGAAAGCGATTTTTGTTTCTACAGATAGCCACCGACTTATTCGCTATATTCGTACAGATGTAAATTCTGTGGGTTCAGAAACAGCAATTATTATCCCTCGCAAAGCATTGGCATTGCTAAAGAACACGCTGCCTATGGACAATACGCCTCTTACACTTTCTTTCAACAAATCTAATGCTTACTTCAGTTTCGGCAATATGAGCATGATTTGTAGGCTCATAGATGAGAGATTTCCTGATTATGAAAATGTGATTCCACTGAATAATAGTAATGTTTTAGAAATAGACCGCTTAGAGTTTATAGGCTCTCTTAGACGTATGTCTATCTATGCGAATAAATCTACTAACCAAGTACGTCTTAAACTTACAGAAAACAGCTTAGAAATCTCAGCAGAAGATATAGACTTCTCTAACGAAGCAAATGAAAAACTACATTGTGAATACAGTGGTGAAGATTTAGAAATAGGTTTCAATGCAAAATTTTTGATAGAGGGATTAAGTAATGTTTCTTCTCGTCATGTGGTGTTTAAGTTTTCCGAACCAAACCGCGCTGCTATCATGACACCCTCAGAGGTTGATGCTTCCGAAGACTTAATGATGTTGATTATGCCAGTGATGCTAAATAGTTATTATTAATAAATTAGCTTGCCGTCTATATTATTAGTGTAATCAGAAAAATAGAGGTTTTATTTTCTTTTGCTTGAAAATGATACCTCTATTTTTCTGGTATTTAATTCTTAAAGATAAAGAAGTTAAGCTAATGCTATTTTGTTTGCTCACTTCGCAAATTTGCTACTACGCCAATATCCATCTGAACTTATACTCCAAAGCAGGGGCTTTAATCCTCTCGGCAATTCTGCTGAGGCGGTCGGGTAGTTTCATCAGGTATTCTCTTGCTTTCTCTCCTGAATCTTTTAAACCTTTGATATTTTCTATGTTCCAAGTTTTTATCAAGGTTTTCAAAATATCGGCATAATCTATGGCAGTATAGACACCGAGGCGTTGCGCCGCATCGGTAAAATGTCCAAAAGTTTTTCCAATTTCTACCCCTACTTCTCGCAAGAAGTGTGCAGGCATTACGATTTTCTTTTTCATCATGTCCTCAAAAGCGAGCATCATTTCGTTAGGGTCAACCTCAAAAATTTTCTCTATAAAGTGCATATACGCTTTGGCGTGTCTTGCTTCGTCGCCAGCGATAATGCCGCAAATTTTGCTGAGTAGGGCATCTCCTTCTTTTCTTACTAAGGTACCTACTCTGCGGTGTGAGATATTGGTTGCTAACTCTTGAAAACTGGTATAAACAAAGTTGCGATAGGGGTCATTGCCTGTCTGAATGTCAAAACCATCAGCTATCAAATATTGGGTAGAAACTTCCATTTCTCGCATATCTACTTTGCCAGTAAGGTACAAGTACTTATTCAGCACATCTCCATGTCTATTTTCTTCTGCTGTCCAGTGGCGTACCCATTTTTTCCAGCCGCTCTCCTCCTCTGCCTGCATAATCCCCTCGACGGCAAATAGCCAAGACTCATAAGTAGGCAATGCCTCTTCGGTAATGGTATCGCCAATCAATACCGCAACTAAATCATAAGAAAGGTCTTTAGCTCTTTCTTGAAGGCTTCTGACTTCTTCAAAGAAATTTTCTTTGCTTGCATCAGGTAGTAAATCAGCAGGTTGCCAATTTTCTTCTATAGGTTTGAGAAATTGATGAATAGCCTCTGAAATGTATCCTTCCAAATGCTTCATTACTTCAGAACGCGTCAAATCTGAAAATTTCATTGTTTACAGTATGGATGTTTAGAGTGTAAAATAATCAAATTAGTTCAATAGATTCAAATGTCTTGCAATATCGCATAGTTTTCTCTATAAACCTATTTTTTTCATATTAAAAGTAGGCGACTTAAAAATCTCCTTCTGCCGCTCCCTTGCTTTTCTGCTTAGGCGGGCGAACTCCCACCATAAGAGAACTAAACTCTTTGGCTTTCCATATTCCTTTGTCATTTCTCACTAAGGTAATAGGTCGGTCGGAGTCCGCGCCTGTGCATTGGACAAAAACTTTGAGCATACCGTCTTGTTCGTTCCCACTATACGGATTCGTAGCGCAAGCAATCTTGTAAGGAGCAGAGTTTAACATGTACCCTCTATCAGGTGAAGTTCCTTGGATATAGCTATGAGGTACATGTTTTTTTTCATCTAACTGTTTGATAAGAAAGTTAGTAGAACTACCAAAATCAAAACCTTGATACCCTTTGGAGGAGGGAGAGAGCAAAGATTTGTCAGAGGCGATAATCAGGCACTGCCTGCCCACTTCTGGGTTTTGTACATATATGATTGATGCTACTACAAAAACTGCCGCTCCTCCTTGAGGAGTAGAGGCAATCTTGTCCCTGAGTTCGAAAAATTCTTCTATACTTTGCGGTATCTTATCGATTTCTACCATAGGAAGAGCTTTTTTCTGAGCAAAAACTGTCATACTTATCAGTACGAACAGCAAAAAAATATTTTTTTTCATAATATTTACATTTTGGGTAAGAAATTCATTACTTATCTATTTTTTCTGCTTTTAGTTGCTTCAGTTCGCAGTTGTACGGGGTAAAGTCTTTGGAAATATTTTTAAAATTATTTGCCGCATCTAAGTTCGCAAAGGTCTGATTTTGATTGTTCTTGATACAAATTTTTGATTCTAAGGCAATTTCGCCGTTTTCATTTTTAGTTTTTGGGTCGACTATGCCGTCATACAAGATATGAGGCACCTCTTTGCCAAACTTTAATTTGAAGCGAAACATCTGCCCAAACCTGCCTTTACCTGTTGGTCTGACATTGGCTCTTTGATAAAAGTTGTCGTGAATATAAATCCCCGTAGGATAGGGATAATAAGCCTCATCTTTGATAGGGTTTTCTGTCATGAAATAGCTGATGATACCCGTGCCTACGGAGTTATTATTAATAATTTCATTTTCAAAAACTTCTACATTATTAGTCGCTAAAATCAGAATCCCTGTGCCATCGGGAACTTTGGCTACTATATTGCCTTTGGGGGCGAAGTTCGGAAAGTTGTTGTCGTGGATTTTATTTTTAAATACTTTTATATTGCCTCCTTGTTTCTGTATTAAATCAGGTAAATCAAAGACCAATAAGCCTCCCGTATTGTGGTAGGCTTCATTCTCAAATACCTCAGCATTGATAGAGTTTTCTATTTCTATACCTGCTACGTTGTGGTAGGCTTTAGAGTTTTTTACTACAATGTCTTTGGACTGCCCTACGTAAATCCCCGCATCAGAGGCTCCAATGGCTACACACTTGTCTATTACCACATTAGCGCATTGCACAGGATACAAGCCATAGCCCCCATTTTTCTTGTTGGGTTTGCCCGTCCACTCTGTTTTTACTTCTTTAAAAGTAATTCCATTAACGTTTTGCGTTTTAATCCCATCTCCTTTGGAATCCTGAACGGTTAGCCCTTCTATAGTAATATTTTGAGCATTGCTAACTTTGATGCCTTCTGCTCCCTCAGTCTGCCCTTTGAAAGAAAGGATAGTTTTGTCCATGCCTTTGCCTCTGATGGTGATGTTTTTTTTATCGTCCAAAGACAAACTTGCTGAAAGTTGGAATCTACCTTCTTCTATCTCAATTACATCGCCCTCTTTTGCCATGATGAGTTTGGTTTGGAGGCGTTTTTGAAAATCTTTTTGAGCAGATACCTGAGAAGCAAAGATGATAGATAGGAAGATGAAAATGAATATTTTTCGTGCTGTTTTCATGAGTTTAAAGATTTAAGGGTTCAATGGCTCTCGTCTATTTTGTGTAAGACAAATATAAGGCTTCTTAAATAGAAAAGTAAATTTCCTTTTCACATTTCTGTATTTTTCGTTGGGTAAACTGTATATTTGTACTTTTATATTGCGTCAATCAAATTACTTTTATTGTAATTTATTGATAAACAAATTTTTATAAAAATATGCCGAATAGTTACGATAAGAATAAAAAAAAAGGACTCGGCACTATTCCTGTATTTTTCCTCTCTCTCTCGACCTTAGTAGGCGCAGTGATGTTCTTGCGTTTTGGTTATGTAGTGGCTCATGTGGGTTTACTGTCAGGTTTAGGCATGATTCTCTTGGGACACTTAGCTACTATCCCTACTGCATTAGCCCTTTCAGAAATAGCCACTAATCAAAAAGTAGAAGGCGGAGGAGAGTATTTTATTATCTCTCGCTCTTTTGGACTTATTATCGGCGCATCTATCGGAGTGGTGCTTTACATGGCTCAGGCAGGTTTAGTGGCTATTTACATTATTTCTTTCTCGCGTGCATTTGAGCCTTTCTTTGAATATTTACTCGCCTCAGATTTAAGTATTTACGTTACTGATTACAGAGTAGCGAGTATTCCTGCGTTTATTTTCCTTTGCATATTAATCTACTATCGGGGAAATACTATTTTGTATCAATCGCTCTTTGTCGTAGTTCCCTTGCTTGCATTAGCAGGGGGGTTGTTTTTGCTGAGTAAGAATAACTATCATCAGTCTCTGTCCTTATTAGAGATGAATAAGCATATTCCTCATAATCTTCGCTTTTTTGATGTATTTGCTTTTTGCTTTCCTGCTTTATGTGGTGTTACTGCGGGTTTGGGCTTTTCGGGTAACTTACGCAACCCCAAACGCGCTATTCCTTTGGGTATTATTACTTCTGTAATTTCGGCAATGATTATTTATGTTATTGTCATGGTAAAACTGCACTTAGCGGCTTCGCCTACCGAACTTGCCTCTCACAGTTTCTTAATTTATAAATTATCAAAGTCCAACGTGATAGTACCTATTGCTTTGGCGGCGGTTTGTATTTCTTCTGCACTTGGCTCTATGCTTATGGCAGGACGTACTTTGCAAGGTATGGCAGCAGATAGAGTGTTCCCTTCGGTTAGACTAAATAGGTGGCTGGCTCGTGTCCAACGCGACCAAAATTATCTGCCAGAAACGCTCAATGCCATCACCATAACCTCTGTTTTTGTGCTTATTTTAGTGATTATCAATGATTTGGATTTACTTCTTCAGGTAGTTTCCGTCTTGTTCACTCTCACTTGCGGTTCTATTTGTTTGATTTCTTTTTTAGAACACTTTGGAGCAGACCCCGCTTATCGTCCTTCTTTTCGCTCTCGTTGGTTTATATCTTTGATTGGAGCGGTAGTCTGTATTTTTTTGGGTTTCAATATCAAAGCTAACTATACTCTGTTATTTTTAGCCTTGATGGTATTAGTATATTTTGGCGTAAGTACCTTCCAACACAAGACGCAAGGTCTATCAGTCATTTTTCAAGGTGTTACCTTTCAAATTAGCCGCCGCTTGCAAGTTTTTTTGCAAAAAGTAAAGAAAGAACCCGAAGCAGAGCATTGGCGCCCATCTATTGTTTGCTTATCCTCAGCCTCTTTTGAGCGTACAGCCGCCTTTGATTTGCTACGTTGGTTTTCTTATCGCTATGGTTTTGGCACTTATATTCACCTGATTCATGGGTATTTTTCCAAAGAAACCAATATAGAAGCAAAAGAAGCCTTCAAACGTTTGGTCAGCGTTTCCGAGCAAACGGAAAGTAATGTATTCATAGACACGCTAATAAGCCCTTCGTTTACTACTGCCATCGTACAAGTAATTCAGATTCCCGGTATAGCAGGAAAGGAAAACAATGTAATTCTATTTGAGTTTTCAAAAAACAACTATAAGGAAGCCCAAGACATCGTTGATAACTTCCAGTTGGTAAAAGTAGCGGATTTTGATGTATGTATATTAGCGAGTTCTGAAAGACACTTTGGCTTTAAAAATGAAATTCACATTTGGATTACTACCAATGACTACGAAAACGCTAATCTGATGATTCTATTAGCGTATATTTTGTTGGGGCATCCTGACTGGAAAGAAGCAAGCATCAAGATTTTTGCTATTTATCCTGAAGATGAATTGGCAGAGGAAAGGCAAAACCTTATGGATTTGATTTATGCAGGTCGTTTACCAGTATCGCCGAGCAATGTAGAATTTCTTTCTCAAAAAGAAAGCGGTGATACCAAACGCATTATTAACCAAAAGTCTAAGTATGCAGACCTAACAATCGTAGGCATAAGAACTGAATTGGTAAAGCACAACGGCTTAGAAGTTTTCAAAGGCTACGATGGCGTAGGCGATGTACTATTTGTTAATACGCAAACTATGAAGATTCTAAGATAAAACAATAACTTTCCAAAAAATCTGGAACTTTTGGAAAGTTGAAATCAGATGAGTTTTACCAAAAAGTAATTCTTCTTGCCTTTTTGTACCAAAAGATATTTTCCTTTCAAAAACTCAAACTGCATAGGCGTAGTTTCACTGATTTTTTCCTTGTTAATACTTACCCCATTTTCTTTTAACATGCGTCTGGCTTCTCCCTTAGAGGTAAAAATTTGGTTTTGAGTTACCGATGAAAGAAAATCTACTATACTGCTTGTATTTTCGTATTCGCTTTTAGCGACTTCTATTTGAGGTACACCTTCAAAAATTTCGTTTAAGATGCGTTCTTCTGTGGCGTTGAAATCTGCTAAGGTACCTTTAAAAAGCAACTCACTTGCTTTAAGGGCTTGCTGATAATCACTTTCCGAGTGTATGCGAATAGTTAAATCTTTGGCTAACTCTCTCTTTACCTTGTTTTTGTCTGCTTCGTTATCAAAGGCTTCAATCATTTCTCCGTCCCACAAAGTAAAAACTCGCAACAGCTTGGGCAGGTCATCATCGGCTACATTGAGCCAAAACTGATAAAACTTGTAAGGGCTGGTCATGCTGGCATCGAGCCATACATTTCCTCCCTCCGACTTTCCAAATTTCTGCCCATCGGAGCGGGTAAGCAGAGGAGTAGTTAGGGCGAAAGCCTCTCCACCATCTTTCCTGCGGATAAGTTCTGTACCTGTGGTAATATTTCCCCACTGGTCAGAACCGCCCATTTGAAGTTTGATATTTTTGTTTTTATAGAGCCAATAAAAATCGTATCCTTGCAGAAGTTGGTAAGAAAATTCTGTAAAAGAAATGCCCGTTTCTAAGCGTTTCTGAACAGAATCTTTGGATATCATATAATTGATAGTCAGGTGCTTACCTACTTCTCTCAAAAATTGTAAGAAGCCAATCTTTTTGAACCAGTCGTAGTTATTGACCATTTCTGCGGAATTAGCGCCACACTCAAAATCTAAAAATCTTTCTAATTGTTTTTTAATGCAGGTTTGGTTGTGTTTTAAGACCTCCTCATCTAAAAACTTGCGTTCTTCTGATTTGCCTGAGGGGTCTCCTATCATGCCTGTGGCACCGCCTACTAAAGCAAAAGGCTTGTGTCCTGCACGTTGGAGATGCACCAAAAGCATAATAGTAGCTAAATTACCGATATGCAGGGAACTTGCCGTGGGGTCAAAGCCAATGTAGCCCGCAGTCATTTCTTTATTCAGTTGCTCCTCAGTGCCGGGAGTCATGTCGTGCAACATGCCTCTCCATTTTAGTTCTTCTACAAAGTTTTTCATGTTGCAAATTTATAATATTGTACTTTGGTTTTCAAAACCTTGTGGTCATGTTTTTTTGTTGAAAGTTGGTAGATTGTAGGAACGAATCTCAAAAAATCCTTAGCTTTAAGGGAAATTTGTAAATGATATTAATTCTCAACTCCAATGACAGAACTTTTTGTTACCGATAAACTTAAAGATTTACTCCCACGTATGCAAGCGTTTGTGCGTAATGAAGTTGTACCGTTAGAAAAGTCATTAAGTACTAAATCTTTTACTGACTTAGAAAAAGAGGAACTTCTCTCTTTGCGACAGAAGGTGAAGCAAGCAGGGCTGTGGGCGCCACATCTATCGATACATGAGGGAGGCATGGGCTTATCTCTCACAGAATTTGGGCAGGTAAGTGAGGTTTTAGGTTATTCTCCCTTAGGACATTATGCTTTCAATTGCCAAGCTCCCGATATTGGCAACATGGAATTATTGCATAGTTACGCTTCTGAAGAGTTAAAGGAAAAATACTTGAAACCTTTGCAAAATGGGCAGATTCGCTCTTGTTTTTCTATGACAGAGCCTGAGTTTGCGGGTTCTAATCCTACTCGCATGGCAACCACAGCCACGAGGGAGGGAGAATACTACGTAATTAATGGGCATAAATGGTTTACCTCCAGTGCTGATGGGGCTGATTTTGCCGTAGTGATGGCTATTACCGATGCTACTAACCCTAATCCTTATTTAAGAGCAAGTATGATAGTAGTACCTACGAATAATGTTGGGTTTCGCTTAGTTAGAAATATATCTATCATGGGAGAAGAAGGTTCTGGGCATCATAGCCACGCCGAGATACGCTATGAAAACTGCAAAGTACCTCTTTCTCACCTTATAGGCAAAGAAGGAGAGGGATTCAAACTTGCTCAGGAGAGGCTCGGACCAGGACGCATTCATCACTGCATGAGATGGATAGGAATATGTGAAAGAGTGTTTGAAATGATGTGCCATTATGCGGCAAAAAGAGAATTAGCAGAGCAGACACCTATAGCCAGCAAGCAAATAGTGCAGCAATGGATAGCAGAAAGTCGTGCCAACATTAATGCGGCTCGCTACATGGTACTGCATACAGCCTATGGAATAGATAAGCAAGGGGCTGCTGCCATGAGAGTAGAGATTTCTACGATTAAGTTTTTTGTGGCTAATGTTTTACAACAAGTTATTGATAAAGCGATTCAAGTACACGGAGCCTTAGGAGTAACCGATGATACGCTTTTGTCTTATTGGTACAGGCACGAAAGAGCGGCACGCATCTACGACGGTCCTGACGAGGTGCATCAATACGTAGTAGCACGAGAAGAACTAAAAAAGTTTGGTGTAAAAATATGATTATCAGCTGTATAGTCTAAGACTTATTTTCCTTTAATCGCTTTGGTACGAAATCCCTTTCAAAAAGTAAAAGCCCTGATAACTTTTTGTACATTCTATCAAGGCTTTTATGTATAAGACTTGGCGGATTTACTGTTTTAATACCTTTTGAGTCATTTTGTATGTGCCTTGTCTAAGTTCTACTATGTATAAGCCATTTTTTAAGTGGCTCACATCAAATTTGTCTTCCATGACGTCGCGTTTCTTTACTATTTCTCCTGCCATTACTTCTCTGCCCAATTCATCATAAATCACTACTTGCAGGTTTTCTGCTTGTTTACTCAATGCTCTTACTTTTAGCTCTGCTTGCACAGGATTGGGAAAAATGGCTATTTCTGCCCACTCGGTGAAATTAGTATTTGTATTAGGAACGATGTGGAGTTGGAATCGGTTATTCTCTGCTCCATTGTTGGCTGTAGTGGTGAAAACATAGGGTTTGGTTCGTAAGTCATGCAAAATTCCTAAGGTTTTGTCTTCTAAAATTACTAAGACATTTTCCCTAAAATGAGAAATATGGGTAGCGGCAATAGTATGTTGTCCATTTTCAAAAGTCATAAAATATAAAGGAATCACTTGCCTTTGAGTAAGCGTAGGTAAGCCATTGATAGCGATTCTTTTTCCTTCATTTTTAGTATAAAAATTTGGCGCATTGTTGGAATTGAGCATGACCTTTTCCATGTCAAAATTCGCATCTATTTCCTCTGTCGCTTTGGCATAAAAAGAGACAATCGTACCATCAGCAATCCTGCTGTTTTTCAACTCTATGCGTACAAAACCCTCCAATTCATTTTTATCTTCACTTTCTTCAGTTCTAAAAAATTGAGGATTAGAGTAGCCGCTTGTGGTTCTGACTGTATTGTTCATGGTGAGCGTGCCATTAGTAGTCGCTCTGACAAAAAAGCCTTGCGAAGACTGTATCTCGGCAGTACCTCCGTTAGAACCTACGGGTGTGCCTTGGATGTAATAATCAAAAATACCCGTGTATTGTCCTGTGGCTATCCTTCGCCATATACCTGTGGTTACAATAGTACTATTTAGACCATATAAAGTTGTCCAGTTGATAGGAGAAGGGTAAGGATTGCCGACTAAGTTCCAACCTGACTGCCCTGCGCTTCCGCGTGTGATGGGAACATTCACCGTTCCATTATTCAAATAGCCTCTGAAATTCATGGTTACTCCCGAATTGAGGTTCGCTATGTAGCCTCTACCCACTTCTAAGACTTCATTGATAGTAGGACAACGCCAACCAGCTTGAGGGGCGGCACCTCCTTCAAAAATGTTATTATTCCCTTCTACATACTTAAAGAAAGTAGGGAAATTAGAAGCAGTATAAAAAGGGTTAAACCAATAATAAGGATTTACGCCATTGTCTAATACTAAGTTCATGATAGGAGCAAAATCGGAAACTCGCGTTCCTTGCACGGGAGAAGAGAAATAAGTATAACCTAAACCCGCAGGTCTTGGAGCATAAGGGGTTACATATCGCTGTACTATCACATTCCTATTGGTATTCATAGGGTTAGTTCCCAGAATACTGTACGCATTATTGATAAGCATAGCCGTATAGTTCGCATTAGATAGTAAAGCTAAGTTATTATCAATATAGAAGTTACCAACTGCAAGTCGAAGCAGTCGCTTGACTGCAATCAATTGGGAACTTCCTACAAATAAATCATCATTGTTATTGACGGTGAGGTAGTTAAAAGTTAATCTCCCAGAAACAATGGTATTTTTCTGGGAAAGATTATAGGGGGCGAGGTGGCAGTCATTTTCAAAAATAACATTTTCAGTGCCTTCCCCACTGTTAAAAGTGCCTCCTGTGCGTTGGAAAAGTCTTTTTACTGAAAGTTGGACATTGGTGTTCATGGTCAAAGTCCCTCCTTCTAAGTAAACGGCATGGGCGGCAGAATTGGTATTCATAGTAACAGCCCCACTGCGTATGACTGCGGTAAATGTACCCGATGGAATGGTGTATTCAGTAGTTGGCAATAGTTGGTCTGGTGTCCAATTCTCTGCAACATTCCAATTCCCTGTCCCTGCGGTACTTGCCGTATTTCCTATGCCTCCTGTCCAAAGTCTTTGTACCTCTATCGCACCTATGTCAGGGATACAAGAGCGGATATAACCAAAGCGGTCATCATTGACTTCAGGCGAAAGTACCGCTCCTTTTTCGGCAGCAGGACTTTTAGGAACTATCATTACATCTTCGGCATAGTCAAAAAGAAACTGAGGGTCTTGGTTAAAAATACACGTGCCTGCATCGTAGGAAATATTGGGGTGCGCCATAGCAAAAGAAGTTTCATCTTCTTCAAAAAGGCAGTTGAACATAGAAGGGAAAATACCTCCGATGTTATTAGCAGTAATGCTATTGGGATTGATTGCGTTGTCTCTATTTCCCCAAAATAAGGTATTGTAAATTTCTACATTCTCAAAAGAGCCGCCTCCTGAGCCATTGATAAACATTCCCGCCCCTTGATTAGCCGTATTGCCCTTGAAAGTAATATGCTGAATTTTAGTATTATCACATTGGAAAAGCAACATCCCTCCCCCGTTATTAGTAGCTATATTGTCATTAAAAATCATATTGGTTAAGTTCAGGTTATTGCAGTTAGAGGCAAGAAGCCCTCCTCCTTCATTAGCCTCATTATTGAGAAAAGTAGCTTTGGAAATGGTATTGCTTGGATAAGTGTCCCAGCCCGTAACGCCGTTTAAATATATCGCCCCTCCCATGCCTGCGGTTACTCTATTATCTCTAAAAGTCAAATCTGCATAAAAATCTGTAACAGTTACGCTGGAGGCAACATAGACCGCTCCCCCCGCAGATGTCGCAGTATTATTGCCAAAAAAGATGTTATTGGCTTTCATTTGTCCAGAAGCATAATAGATAGCCCCACCAAATGCTCCAGCAGTGTTATTGTCTATGCCAAAACCACCTATGGCAGTATAGCCACTGCTCATATTGTAAAGGTAAATCAGGGAATTATCTGAGTACATTCCCCCTCCTAAAGAAGCAGCATGATTGTTGGTAATTTTGATAAATTCCAAATCAAAAGTACTGTTTGATGCAAATATGCCTCCACCATTCGCATCTATACCAGCTCCGTCTGCCCTGCCTCTGGAGATAGTAAAACCAAGCATCTTGCCTTTGGTTGTGTTCAGGATTTGCAATACATGGTAGCTATTGTCTGTATGTACGCCTACCGTCCCAATATCTCCGCTCAAAATAGTTACATTTGCGACAGGATTGGCTAAGGGAATCAGACCACCGGTAACTGTTTCAAGTTCTGTCCCTACGTATCCGCCGTATAGGTACACTTCTTTGGTATCTATTACAAAAGATTTGGTGCGGTCAGAGCCGTTGTCAGGTTTGTAAGTCCCTTGTTTTACAATAATTGTATCAGCAGGCGCACTTGTATTGGCGGCATCTATGGCTTCTTGAAGCGTTTTAAATGCAGTTGCCCAAGACGTGCCTACTCCACTTGTAGCTATGGCACCGTCCACATACAGATAGCGACAATCCGCTGGACACTGTGCTTTTGTTTGTTGGTTAAGGAAAAAACAAAAGAGAATAAGGAGATAAATGAATCTACTCATATCAGTTAAAATAGTTAAAAGTCAAATTAAATAATAATGCTTTCAAAGCAATATTGCATAAAGTTTTAGGCTACTCTACGGCTGGGTGGAGCAGTTGGATAGTACCCTTGTCTGCATCTATTTCTGCTTCTATGCCTATAGGGATAGTAAATTGGTTAGCAATATGCCCAATCATCGTACCCTGAAAAGCAGGAATATTCAAAGGATAAAGGTAATCATGCAAGATTTCGTCTATAGTCAGCGAACCATAACCTCCACTTGGCTTGCAGTTAGTACATTTCCCAAAAACTACTCCGCTAACTTCCTGCAAAATTCCTGCTAATTTGAGTTGGGCAAACATTCTATCGACTCTATAAGGCTCTTCATTGACCTCTTCTAAAAATAAAATTTTATTTTTCCAACTGGGGAGATATTTGCTTCCTACAATACCTGTCAAAACAGAGAGATTTCCCCCTGCTAAAATTCCTTTGGCTCTCCCCCCTCTGATAGTTTGGATTCGGTCTTCGGTCTGGACAAGGTTATCTCCTTTTCTTTGTGGATTTTGCAATAGCGAAGGCTCTTTCTCAAAGAGTAGCTTTCTGAAATGCCCATAGCTAAAGCTATTCCATGTAGAACTTGCTACGGGAGCGTGAAAAGTAACCAAATTGGTTTGTGAGTAAATCGCTAACAACAAGGCTGTTATATCGCTGTACCCTGCTATGATTTTAGGATTCTTTTTTATAAGATTATAGTCCAATAGGTCTAAAATTCTTGCACAGCCCGAGCCACCCCTAATCGCAATAATGGCTTTTACAGAGGCATCTGCAAAAAAATCATTGATTTCTGAGGCTCGCTCTTTGTCTGTGCCAGCCAGATGTCCATAACGAGATTTGAGATAGGGGCTTTGCTTTACTTTTAAGCCCATTGCTTCTAAGGCTTCAGTGGCTAATTGGAAGGGGAGCGATTCATAAATGGCGGCGGCAGGGCTGATTAGTCCTACTGTATCACCTTCTTGGAGCGCTTGGGGTTTCATAGGCTTATTTTTGGAAAAGGGAAAATACAAAGGAACAAAAGGCACTGTCAAACCTATCATGCCTGCGACCTTCAAAAAGTTTTTCCTTGATAAAGAGGTCATTTTCAGTATTTCCGATTAAAAATCTCAGACATGATAAAAGCCTGCTGAATAGACTGAGGATTTTTAAGCATATTTAATACTGTTGAGTTAGATTTATCCTTTGTATTATCATATTCTTTGAACTTACCTTCTGTATGCTCAATCTCGAATTTAGGACCTTCTTGTACACGGATTTCTTTTACTTTTAGCGATTCTTTTTTTGTTTTAGATGCTACCCTATCAATATTTGTATATTCTGCATACTTATCACTCACTAAGGACTTTTGGGTTTTCTCTGGCAAATCTTTTCTTTTTTGCTTTACTTGTTGCTTTTGGTTCTCGTCTGCTTCTATGTTGATTTCTCTTTCTTGAAGCATCTTTCTAAGCTGAGCGGGGCGTACTTTTACCATTTCCTGTGGCGGAAGATTGAACGTTTGATTAGTATTGCTATACTCAAACTTTTTTAAAATATCCTCAAAAGTAACTGTTTTCTCCGTAACTTCTTCTATGCGTGGTATCTGTCCTACGGGCGAGTTTAACCCTTGTGGGCTTCTCTTAGTGCTTGTGTTGGGCTTTGACCTAAATAGGTAGTAAAGTATAGCTACTGTAATAGCAAATATTATTTTTAAAAATTCTTCCATGATACTAAAATTAGTCAATGATGTTTGTAAATGATACTTTAAAGTTAGTAGATAAGTTACACAAAAACAAAAAAAAGAGAATGTTTGGATATTACTTTTTGGGTTATTAGCTTTGAGTGTAAAGAATATTATTATTTTTCTTTCTGCTTCAAAGAGTTTATATATCCTTGATTATAAACACTTTCCGCTGGGTTAATGTAACCCTTTTCTGAACTTACTCACTTTTATTAGTTCAAAACTTTCTCAATAATTTATCTTCTGCAAATGAAGTTGGCTTTAAGAAGACTTATGAGTTTTCATGCTGACTAATATTTATAAGTAAATTAAACTTCAGATTTCAAAACAACTTAAATTTAAAAAATGAAAAAACTAATCTTCTCCTCATTGCTTTTACTTATTAGCTGTTATGCTTTGGCACAGTTCAACGTCAATCAATGCTTCTCGTAATCTAAGCATAACAGGGGCATCGCCTAACAATGGTATTTTCTCTTCCCAACCAATACAAGCAACCAACAATATTGCTTTGCTCACGGAGAGAGGTGGAATGCTTATAGAAGGCAATATCCAATCTGCCAATGGGGGTAGTATTGATATATGCGTAGCCCCAAGTGGAAACTTACAAGTAACAGGAACCACAGGGGTAAATAGTATCAGAACGACGAATAATGCAAGCATCAATATTACCAATGGAACAGGAGTCCTTTCTGTTGGCAATCCAAGTGCAAACATCAGGGGCTTGATTTCTAATGGAACTAATACAGTTCCCGAAGGCATCTATCCTACTACTATTTTTGGCGACATTCGCATCAAAGGCAGTGTGGGTTTACAAGCATTCAACCCATTGTTTACCACTAATCTGAACGGATACGAGTTTATCCTCAATCTCGATGCTTGCGTTCCTACGGTTACTTGGGCGAGCATACTCTCTACGGCAGACTTTGGGTTGGCTAACTTTCCTAATGGCACAAGTATTCGTTCTGTTTTTAAACTCAACAGCACACAAGTACGTGTTACTTTAAACTTTGTAGGAGATGACATAGACCTTGACTATCCTACTGCCCAGCTCATCGCCAAAGCAAGTGCCTTCGCTCCTGTTAGTGCTGATGTAGCTTTTGATACCCCCTTTAGGGCAGGGCAACTGTTAGCCCCTATCATCAGAGGGAGAGCAGGTAGCCAAAGCGTCAGATTAGAATGGGCAAGCGTAACAGGCGCAGTAAACTATGAAATTTACAGCCTAACAGCAGGGCAAGCCCAGCAAATTATCGGTACGACCAGCGATACTACTTTTGTCGTTACAGGGCTGAGGAATGCTACTACGTATTTATTTAAAGTAATTGCAGTCAGCAAAAATGGTTTTAAAAGTCCATTTTCTAATACCATAGAGCTTCGTCCTTCTATCGTTCTTGGTACAGAGGAAGAAACAGAAAACCATATTTTCAAAGTTTATCCAAACCCAAGTAGTGGAAGTTTTTATCTGCAAGCCAATGAATTAAAAGGTAAGAATGTAACTATCACTGTTACTGATTTGAGTGGGAGGACGGTTTATCAGCAAAATTGGCAGATAGCAGGAAATATCGAGAGCCAACTTGAACTGAATTTGGCAGAAGGAATTTATCTTTTGCAACTTAATACCGAAAAAGAAAACTTTAGGCGAAAGTTATTGATAGAGAAGTAAAAAATTACAAGACCTACAAGATTTTATTACTTATAGGTCTTGTTTTGTTATTTTATTAAAACTCACCAATTACGTCTATTTCACTTAACTGGATTAAACTTCTTGGGTTGTTATAATCGTATTGGGTAATTTTGTTAGAACCTACCATCATCAAGATTTTACGGCTTTGGTCTGGAATCACATCATACGTATTGATATTTCTAAAATGAGCAATCATATTGCTGTCTATTCTCCCCACATCTCTGGCATCATATACTTTTAAGCCATCGCGACCATCGCAAACGAAAAGCAAGCCATTGTCTATGCCCAAACCATGCGGATTGGTCATGCGGTAAGTTTTTAACTTTCTTGGGAAAGAGGGATTAGCAATATCAATCACATCAAGTTGGTTTACTCCCCCTGCACAGTCTGTACCATCTCTAAGCGTTACAAAGGCATAGTTCCCTTCTACTACCACGGGGTCGCAGCTACGGGTGTGTGCATACACTCCTAAGCGTCTTGGATAGAGTGGGTCAGTAATATCATAAATATACATTCCTGATTGAGAACCAATAAACAGCTTATTATCACTTGGAAAAATAGTTTCTATATCTGTGCCTACGTTTACTTTCTGCCCAACTAATCTTGGATTTTTTACTTCAGAAATATCAAATACTTGCAAATCAAAAGCGTCTATGGCATACAAGTAATTCCCTACAATAGTGAAGCAAGCCATAGAACCTCCCTTGCTTGTGCCGCCTGTGGAAACCGAATTGGGTTGATTGAGGCTCATTGCCATTGGGCTATTGATACCCATTGTCCCTGCGCCCATCATGTTAGTATTGCGCATATTGAGCATATTGTTGAGAGCGCGACCAGTAGAAGTATTATTTCCACCAAAAATCATAGGAACGAAGGAAAACATATTCTCCCCTGTACGCCAAGCTATCATTTCTTGGTTGCCATCGGTACTCCACTGGCTACTGCGGTTGCGGTGATTAAATACATTGGAAATGCGTGCCAATTCTCGCACATTTTTCAAGTCGCTGATGTCTATGGCTACCAAATCGCGATTGTTATTAGCAAACATGACTGTACCTCTCACTGCTAAGTCCACATTACCGGGGATTTGTACAAAACCCACTTTGCGAGGCATTTTCGGGTTGTAGTTGTTGATGACTACTACCCCTTCGTTCACTACGTTCACGTAGAGGAAACCTTGGTCGTACCAAATCTTACCTGCCTGACCAATAGGGTTTTGAGCAAAGGTAGAGGAGGACATACTGCACAATAATACAGTAAAAGCAAAAATACATTTGGATAAAAATGACTGCCTTAGCTTATTCATAGTATTTTCAAGTTTAAGTAAAGTCAGAATTAGATTTAAAAATATTTACGGATTAAATTTAATCTTTGTTTGTTAGAGAGTATAATTTTACCAAAAGGTTGCTAAGAAGTTCAAAAAAAGTTTAACTACTTCATCTATTTCTAAAAAGTTCTTGACAAATGCTCTTTATCTGTCTCCTTTTTATTCGCATTTTTATTTATTTTGCTTAACTTTAAGTGCTGTTAGACTTTCTGATTTTTGAAACTAAAATATATAAAATCTTATGTTAAAGATTTTTCCGTGGGTGCTTGTCTTGTTATTAGGCGGAGCATTGTATTATTTTGCTGTGGGCAGAAATAGCACACCACCTCCGCCTGAAGTAAACTTTGCTACCGTAGTAGAAAAAGTAGAGGCGATGGGCAAGATGCAATTAGTTCGCTATCAAATATCTGATGCGGTTGAGTATGTCAAGCCGAGTGGTTCTCGTTTTGTACCTGATGCCAAAGCTATGCTTATTGTAGCGGGAGAGGCTATAGGCTGTGTGGACTTAACCAAAGTCAAACCTACCGATTTGGTAGTGGCAGATAGCGTAGTTACGCTGACGATTCCACAGCCTGAACTTTGTGTTTTCAAAGTCGACCATCAAAAATCAAGAGTGTATGATACTAAGTTTACTCGCATTACGGGTGAGACAAAAATCATAGATGATGCCTTTAAAAAAGCAGAAAATCAAATCAAAAATGCCGCTTTGGAAAATGGGATTTTAGAGGAAACTAAGAAAAATGCTCAGTTGATTCTCAAACCTATGTTGGAACAGTTGACGGGGAAAAAAGTCAATTTAGTATTTGACCTTCCTAAAGAAAAGGTAGAGAACAAATAAGTTTTGTCATTAATGTAAAATTGTACTAATCGTTGTGAAAATTAGTGAGGCGATTAGGAATAAAAACACATAAAGCAATGAGTTGGATAAATAGACTAATTAGCACATTGGTAGGTAGCTTATTTATTTTTTCTGGACTTATTAAAATCAATGACCCCGTAGGTACGGCTATCAAATTAGAAGAATATTTTGAAGTATTCGCCCTTGACAAGGAGCAACTTCACCTTTCTATTTTGCATGGATTGTGGGAGTTTTTAGTTCCTTACAGCCTTTATATAGGGATTTTCTTATGTGTGTTGGAGGTAGTGTTAGGTGTTGCTTTGTTAGTAAACTACCGAAAAGTTTGGACGATTAACCTACTCTTGGCTATCATTGTTTTCTTTACTTTTCTCACTTTTTATTCTGCTTACTTCAACAAAGTTACCGATTGTGGTTGTTTTGGAGATGCTATTAAGCTAACCCCTTGGCAATCGTTCTACAAAGATATACTCCTACTCGTTCTAATTTTGGTGCTTTGGGTACAGCGAAAAACTTTTACTAATATGAGCAGTACAATTAGCCAAAGCATAGTCTTAGCTTCGGCTTTTATATGTTCATTTTTAGCATATTATGCAGTGTCGCACTTGCCTTTCATAGATTTTAGGAACTACAAAGTAGGCAACCATATCCCAACTTTGATGAAACAGCAAGAACCTTGTAGGTATGAGTACATCATGGAAAAAGACGGGAAATTGCATACATTCCAAGACTATCCCTCTGATACTACTTACAAGTTTAAGGAAATGGTCGTCATTAATAGCGAGGCTTGTGAGCCTAAAATCAAAGATTTCAAACTGTGGAACGACGAGGGAGATTTTACAGAAGAAGCCCTCAAAGGAAATAAGTTACTTATCATCGTACATGACTTAAACAGCAATACTTACATAGGGAGAACCCATTTAGAAAGTTTCCCCGCAATTGTGAAACTGACCAATGAATTGAAAAATGTAACCCCTATGGTACTTACCTCTGCCGAGAGTAGGTTTTTTGAGCAGTTTAGGCACGAAATACAGTTAGCTGTCCCTTATTATTTGGCTGATGCAACCTTATTAAAAACGATGATTCGTTCTAATCCGGGATTGATTTTACTCAAAGATGGGACAGTCAAAGCGCAATGGCACTACAACGATATACCTAATGCCAATGATAATATTTTTAAATAATTTGTAAAAGTTATACGAATTATCTAAAAAAAATTGAAAATTCGCAAGGCAAAAGTAGTTCTTATTGTATGTTACAGTTTATTCTGAAAAGGTTGGGGTACGGTATGCTCGTCATTTTAGGAGTGATGTTGGTAGTTTTTTTCATTTTTCATGCCTTGCCGGGCGACCCTGTAGAAGTATGTGCAGGAAAACACCCCAGTAAAGAAGAACGAGAACTATTAAATAAAGAATTTGGCTTTGACAAACCTTTATTAACGCAGTTCTTTTTTTATCTGAATGATTTTTCACCGCTCTCTTTTCACAAAAACACCCCTGAAAATCAAAAAAAATACCGATTCCAGCAGTTAATCCGTTTAGGAGAAAGCGTTTTTGTAATGAAATTTCCATACCTCCGACAATCATGCCGCACTAATAGATTAGTAGCCGAGCAGCTATTAGAAAATTTAGAAGGAACACTCTGGCTCTCTCTTTCTGCCATTACCTTAGCTACAATGCTGGGAATCTTCTTAGGTTTGATAGCGGCGCTCAATAAAGGTACATTTACAGACAACTTGATTGTAACCTCTTCTGTAATCGGTTTTTCTACACCTTCCTTTGTAATGGCAATCCTGATTTCTATTATTTTTGGATACTATTTAGCGGATTTGACAGGTTTACCGATTAGGGGACATTTCTTAGAACTCAAAGACAATGGAGAAAGAGTTTTTAGATTTAAATACCTGATTTTGCCTACGATTACCTTAGCACTAAGACCTTTAGCAATCATTATCCAACTGACTCGTAGTGCGATGATAGAAGTCCTATCCCAAGACTATATCCGCACTGCTCGTGCTAAGGGCTTGCCTAAATGGAAAATAGTAGGCAAGCACGCCTTGCGAAATGCCCTTAACCCCGTAATTACTGCAGTTTCTGGTTGGTTTGCCGCTTTGATGACAGGTGCCTTCTTCGTAGAGTATATATTTAACCTCAAAGGGTTAGGATATGTTACCATAGAAGCAGTAGATTACAGAGATTTTCCTATTGTAATGGGGGCTACAGTAGTGATTGCGATTATTTTTGTGCTTATCAATATCATTGTGGACATTATCTACGCCTTGACTGACCCGAGAATTAGATTGAAATAAATAAATCTAAGAAATATGAACCAAAGCGAAATTCCTATTTTACAACAACCACCTACTAACAACCCTTACATGAAAGCGGCAAGCCTTATCCGACATCGTATCGCGTGGGACTTTCACCCTGAATCTTGGAGGTCGCGCAAGCGGCTCAAAGCCATGCTTAACCAATTCAAAGGAAAAAAATTAGTAATTCTATGTAACGGTCCCAGCTTACTCAAAGTAGATTTTGACTTGCTCATGAGGTCAGGTGTGCATACTTTTGGCTTAAATAAGATTAACCTATTATTTGAAAAGACTGACTTTAGACCTTCTTTTATCGCAGCAGTAAACCACCTCGTATTGGAGCAAAACCAAGAATTTTATAATCAAACTAATATTCCTTTGTTTTTAGAAAGCTACGCAACCAAGTTCGTCAAATCGCGTAGCAATGTAACTTTTATCAAAGAAACCTACCACCCTGCGTTTGCAAGGGACTGCTCCGTAAGTGTATATAGTGGATTTACTGTAACTTTTGTAGCAATGCAGTTAGCCTATCATTTGGGCTTTGAACAAGTAGCCTTAGTAGGTTGCGACCATAATTTTGTTACCAAAGGACACGCCAACCAAGCAGTGGTATCAGGAGAAACAGACCCCAACCATTTTGACCCTCGCTATTTTGCAGGAGGAGTAAAATGGCATCTGCCTGACCTTTTCCAAAGCGAAGTTTCTTATCAAATGGCAAAAGAAGTGTACGAAGCCTCTGGCAGAAAAATATATAATTGTACGGAAGGAGGCAAATTAGAAATCTATGAAAGAATGTCTTTACAGGATTTTTTACGTAGGTAGTTGTTGTTTTCCTTTTTTATTTTTAAATTCGTTAGCTACTAAGTATTTCCACCATCCTGACCTGATAGGAAAGTAAGTTCCCACAGGGCAAACACGTTTCAATTACGGGGATTAGAAAAACCCCTTAACCCTCAATTACAAATTAAAAATCGGTCACTTAAATTGCTTAATTATGGCAAAAAATCTTCTTTTAGTTAGACATGCAGAAGCAGAAACTCCTTATATAGGTCAGAAAGATTTTGATAGAGAAATCACCTCACATGGTATTATTTCTGCTTCGCAAACAGGCAGAAGGCTCAAAGAAATAGGATTCAAACCTGATATTGTACTGACAAGTGCGGCGCATAGAGCCAAAGCGACAGCAATGTTACTCGCAGAGCAAGTTGGCTTTCCAGTGGACAATATACAGGAATCCGAAGAGATTTACAGTTGTAATCTTAAAGTGTTGTTAGAATATGTCAATAGTATCAATAATAAATACCACACTGCACTTTTAGTAAATCATAACCCTAACATTACTTACTTAGCCGAATATCTGACAGGCGAATCTATCTATGGAGGTTTCAATCTATTAGGGATTGCCAATATTACATTTGATTTAGACCAATGGAGTTTGATAGGACAAAATACAGGAAAATTGTTGTGGTATAAGGAACTATATGGGCCTCGCTCGTGATAATGAAATATACATCGATTTGAAAAACACTATGAATAAAATAGTAAAAAAACAAGAATTAGCCAATGCGCTTACACATGGCGTAGGAGTGGTACTGAGTCTGGTAGGGCTAATAGTACTGCTCATAGATGCAATAGATAAAAATGACAATAAACTTTTTGTTAGCTTTTTGATATACGGTGTAGGAATTATCTTCCTGTTTACAGCCTCGACTTTGTATCATAGCCTGCATAGACCTAAGATAAAGAAAATCATGCAAATCCTTGACCATATCGGGATTTACTTAATGATTGCAGGGACTTACACTCCTTTTGCGATGATTTCCTTGCAAAAATCCTGGGGCGATTTACTGCTTATTTTGATTTGGTCTATGGCAGGAGCAGGCATCATTTTTAAACTGTTTTTTACAGGCAGATTTAAAAAGCTATCTACATTTATTTATTTAGCGATGGGGTGGTTAGCTATTTTTGCTTTGAAACCTATGCTCCAATACATTCATTTTAATGGCATGATGCTTATTTTTGCGGGAGGTCTATGCTTTTCCATAGGTGTATTTTTCTATATGAGAGATGCAAAACATACTTACAACCATGCCATTTGGCACTTATTTGTATTAGCTGGGGGAGCCTGTCATTATTTTGCAATTCTATTTTATGCCCAGCCCACTACTACTGTATTTCTTCCTTAATATATGGAAGTTTTATATTAAATTTGCATACTAGTCAGGAATAAAGTGGAATATATCAAACCATTTATGATGACTTTCCAAAAATATCAAACTTTTGGAAAATTTAAGTATGTGATTTTCAAAAACTTAGATAATCAAAAAAACTTGAATATTTGTCGTAAAATACTGATAATTAGCTTATTTTCTTTTGCCTTGACGGGCTGTGAAGAAAGTCAAAACATAGGGAAAAAAGAAATTCCTAAATATACGGGACCTATGGTTGAGTTTGATAGTGTGCATACGCTTTACAGCCAAGATGCAACACTTAGAATCAAGTTGTATGGGAATAAGCAGATAGTGCTTCAGTCAGGAGATATTTTATATCCCAAAGGTGTACTGGTCAATATGTATAATGCACAAGGGATAAAAACTACTATCTTGAAAGCGGATTCTGGTCGCTATGAGAAAAATTTAAGAATATACAGAGCTTACGGAAATGTTGAAGTTGTCAATACAGAGCAGCAACAGACGCTTTATTCTAACCAAATGAACTGGGACCAGAACAAAAGAGAAATCTTTACCGAGGATAGCATTAAGATAGTTACTCCTGAGGAGATTTTGTATGGTGTAGGTTTGGTTTCCAATGATGAATTTAGTAAATATCGGATTAAATATCCAACTGGTGTTTTTAAAGTCAAAGATAACGAATGAAACTCTTAGATACACTTATTCTCTCTGCCGCAGTCGCCTTGTTTATCATTGGAGTTCACCAACTCTTTGTTTTGAGCGAAGCAGGCATGATGACGGCTATTATGGGCAGTTATTGGCTTTTTATGCTGGTGGCAGGTTTACTGTTTTGGTATAGGTTAAGGAGAGCCAAAGAAAAAAATGTTGATATACAAAATCCTAATCGTCAAAAAAATACGGTATCAACTAATAAAGCAAGACCAAGCAAGACCTCTAAAAGTAAACAACGTGAAAAAAAATAATTTTATACCTTACAACTAAGCAATGAGTGTTGCAACAATAGTTATTATTCTTTCATTAGCCTTTTCTGCTTTTTTCTCAGGAGTAGAGTTAGCCTTTGTATCTGCGAATCGCTTGCATATTGCCTTACAAAGGAAAAAGGGTAAATTTTGGGCGGAGATTATCTCCCAATTGATAGAAAAACCCTCTCTTTTTGTAACTTCTATGCTCATAGGAAATACTATATCGCTGACAGTGTATAGTATTTATATGGCACAGATTTTTGACCCTTACATCAAATCATTCATAGCTACCTACGTCCAACTGCCCCAAGGAGCCAAAGACACGCTCACGCTCATCGTGCAAGCACTTTATTCTACGGCTATCGTTTTAGCATTAGCAGAATTTTTACCCAAAGCCATTTCTTTAATCAATCCTGAAAGATTACTTGCTATTGTAGCCGTTCCTATTAACTTTATTTACAAAGCACTCTATCCTTTTGTGTATATTATATTGAATACTTGCCGCTTTGTGATTACTAAAATTATCAAAATGGAGTACGTAGAGGCAAAACCTGTCTTTGGACTGACAGATTTGACGCATTACATACATAATTTGAGTATAGATGAAAATAATAAGGCAGAAGTTGATGCTAAAATTTTTTCAAATGCGCTCAAATTCAAGTCTGTGAAAGTAAGAGAGTGCATGATACCCCGTACTGAAATTATTGGCATAGATAAAAGTGAAGGAATAGAGGCACTCAAAAAATTAATGACAGAATCAGGACATTCTAAGGTCATCGTGTATGAAGAAAACATAGACAATGTGGTAGGATATGTCCATGCCTTAGCATTATTTAAAAAACCAGAAAGCATAGATAGTATTCTTACCCCTATTATCATTGTGCCTGAAACAATGTCGGCAAACGAACTCATGCTTGATTTTATCAATGGACACAAAAGCATGGCATTGGTAGTAGATGAGTTTGGAGGAACTTCGGGCATTGTAACTATTGAGGATTTGATAGAAGAGATTTTCGGAGAAATAGACGATGAGTATGATACAAATGAAAACAATATCCAACAAATAGATGAAGAAAACTACATTCTCAATGCACGTCTCGAGATAGACTATCTTAACGACCTTTACCAATGGGACATTCCCAAAGGCGATTATGACACACTTGGAGGGTATATTATTTCTATTACAGAGAGTATTCCTCAAATCAATGAGCAAATAGAAACGCCTAAGTTTACATTTACCGTGCTATCTATGCAAGATGCACGTATTGACAAAGTAAAAATGACCATCAAACAAGCAGAGGAAAGCTAAAATGAAAGTTAGATTTTTGGGTACAGGTACTTCGCAAGGAATCCCTGTAATAGCTTGTGAATGTAGAGTCTGCAAATCTTTGGATTTTAGAGATAAAAGGCTTCGTACCTCAGTGCAGATAGAAGTAGATGGACTAAGTATAGTCATAGATACAGGTCCCGATTTCCGCCAGCAGATGCTTGCGGCTCATATTACGCAATTAGATGCCGTCTTATTTACTCACGAACACAAAGACCATACCGCAGGGTTAGATGATGTGAGAGCATACAACTTCAAAGATGATAGCGACATGCCCGTCTATGCGATGGAAAGAGTAGCCAATAACATTAAAAAAGCGTTTGACTATATTTTTGCGGAACACAAATACCCCGGCATTCCCAGAGTAGTGCTTCATCTGATAGAAAATGCTCCATTTTATATCAATAAAACCCAAATTGTACCTATTGAAGTAATGCACTACAAGTTACCTGTCTTTGGATTTCGGATAAAGGACTTTACTTATATCACTGACGCTAAAACAATAGCAGAGAGAGAAATACAAAAAATAAAGGGAAGTAGAATATTGGTAGTCAATGCGCTAAGAAAAGAAGAACATATTTCTCATTTTAACTTAGAACAGGCATTGGATTTTATTAGGCAAATAAAACCGCAAAAGGCTTTTTTGACGCACCTGAGCCACAACATGGGTTTACACAAAGAAGTATCCGCAGAACTCCCTGACAATGTGTATATAGCCTATGATGGCTTAGAGATTAACTGCTAAACTCTCACATCTTGTACCTTACTATTTTTTTTATTTGAACTTCTCAGGGTGTTTCTCGTCGAAATCTGTGGCTTCTTGGAATAGTTTGGCTACGGCTAAAATAGTAGCCTCGTCATACAAATTCCCTAAAAATGAAATACTTGTCGGCTTAACCTCTTTAAATCCATTTGGCACTACTACCACAGGGTGTCCCGTTAGGTTAGTAATGGCAGAAAAATTATTCTGAAAGTTAGGTGAAATAAGAACATCGTACTGACTGACAATAGCATCTATTTCTTCTATCATCTTTGTTCTCAAACGATTTGCATTAATGTATTCCACAGCAGGAATAAAGCGAGCAGCGCGAAAAAAATTAGACCAACTGTTTTTACTCTGTTGGACTAATAGTTCATCTTGATTAGTTCGAGTAAGTTCGTCAAAGGCAGCAGCGGCTTCTGACATCAAGATTACATTGATAATATGAGTAGGAACGGAGGTTTGGAAATTCACAGGCTGTATTTCCGCTCCTAACTTTTTTAAAACATCTATGGTCTGAAGTTCTGTACTTGCGTCTTTGAGGCTATCAAAATTATTTTTCAAGTACCCTATTTTTAACTTTTTAAAATCTACTTTCCCCGTATAGTTAAAAGGGAAGTCCTTGACTGTTTTATCTTTGCCGTCCGTCCCTCTGATAATATCAAAGACAATAGCGGCATCTTCTGCGCTTCGAGTAATAGGTCCGATTTTGTCCAAAGTCCAACTCAAAGCCATTGCGCCATAGCGACTTACCCTGCCAAATGTAGGGCGTAGCCCTGTGGTGCCACAACGCGTAGAAGGCGAAACGATAGACCCCCACGTTTCAGTACCTATACTAAAAGGCACTAAACCCGCCGCGGTAGCTGATGCCGAACCCGCCGAGGAACCGCTTGAACCTTGTTTCAAATCCCAAGGGTTTTTAGTTTTCCCTCCAAACCAAACATCTCCCATCGCTAATTCCCCTAAGGTGAGTTTGGCTATCATGACTGCCCCCGCCGCTTCTAACTTACTTACCACCGTGGCTGTTTGGTCGATAACTTGTTCTTTATGAGAACCCGCTCCCCAAGTGGTTTTTGTATTAGGGAATGCCAACAAATCTTTGACACCGTAAGGAATCCCATGCAAAATCCCCCTATATTTGCCTTGCCTGATTTCCTCATCTGCTTGCTTAGCTTGCCTAAGAGCAATTTCCTCAGTCAGAGAAACTACACACTGTAAGGTATCTCCCCAAGTTTTTAGGCGTCGGACAAAGAATTGCGTTAGCTCTAATGAAGTGATTTTCTTGTTTTTAATCAGTGAAGCTAATTGAGGAATAGAATAAAAAGCCAAGTCGTTTTTATTCTGAGGTAGTTTTACATCATTAGGAATTGCCCATTGAATTGGTTTCTGAACAGTGTTGATTTTTTTTCCCACAGGTAAAGGGTCAAAAAGCAAAGCGGGACTTTCCCAATTTTTCAGAGACTGTTGGTGCATAGCTTGGTAAATGCGCAAATAAAGGGCAACATCACTTAAAGCAGAATCTCGCTCTGCCTCGGTAAATTGCAAATCAAATAATTGCTCGGCTTTTTGCAAGTATTCTTTTTCTATGGTGTTTTGAGCAAGAGTAGGAAACACCAAAAAGTAAAAAGCAAGCAAAAAAAGCAAGAGATATTTGCTAAAACAAGGTTTCCCAAACAGATAATTCATGGTAAGTGTTTGATTCATTTAGGCTTTTTATTAGGTGCTAAATTACTCTACTACTTTGGGTACTCTGAAATACTCTGCATCTTTTTTAGGAGCATGCGCTAAACCCCTCTCACGACTAAGAGGTGGGAGTACGATGTCCTCTCTCAAAGCGTTGATTTCTTCGGTAAGATGCGTCAAAGGTTCTACATGGCTTGTATCTACTTCTTCTAATTTTTTTACCCAAGCAATAATCTCATTGAGGCTATCTATCATTTTCTGCTCCTCTTGCTCTGGAATTTCCAATCGACAAAGATGCGCTATTCTTTGTAAAGTTTCCTTGTTGATTTGCATTACTTATAACCAATAAGTGTTGATTTAAAAAAAGAAACCGTTAGAGAGCCTGTTGGAGATAGTAAAGCTCATCTTTTCAACAGTTTCGTAAATACAATTTTAGCTTAGTCAATAATCTCTGCTGAGATACCCCTGTCACAGATAGCAGTTCGCATAGGCAACAACTCATCAAAAGAGCCATTTTTTACCACATATTTACCTTTGGTGTGGATAATCCAAGCGCACTGCTCTGCCTGTTCGTAAGTATGCCCACATACCTCTACCAATGTTTCTATTACGTGGTCAAAAGTATTGACATCATCATTGAATACAAGTAATTTTTTCAGCTCGAGTTCTTCTGTGATGATGTCTTGTATTTCTAAGGTTTCAACTTGTCCCAAATTGAATATCATAGGCAATAACATATATCAGCTAAAATTTATTTCATTATGCAAATTTAGCAAATTTGATACAAATTTGCTAAAACTAAGTAATTTCATTGCTTTTCTAAATTTTTTGCTCTTTCCCAATATATATCCATCTCTGCTAAGGTCATCTCCTCTAACCTCTTTCCATCTTTTTTGCTTTCTAGTTCCAAATAGTTGAATCGCCTGATAAACTTGCGATTGGTTTTTTCTAAGGCAGTTTCTGGATTGATGCGCATGAATCTTGCATAATTTATCAAGGCAAAAATCAAATCGCCAAACTCCTCTTCGGCTTTTTCTTTGTCTATCTGCTCATCAGGGAGATTTTGGTAAGTTTGCTTAAATTCTTGTAGCTCCTCCTCAACCTTTTCCCAAACTTGTTGCCTACTTTCCCAATCAAAGCCTACTCCTCTGGCTTTTTCTTGGATTCTCATTGCCTTGACCATTGCAGGAAGCGAAGCAGGCACCCCTCCCAAAACGGTATTATCTACCTTTTTGCCATTTTTCTCTTGTAGCTTTATCACCTCCCAATTCCTTTTTACAGCCTCCTCGTCTTCTGCTTTTATCTCACCGTAGATATGAGGATGGCGGCGGATAAGTTTTTCTGCTAAGTGATGCATGACCTCTGCTATATCAAAAGCCTGATTTTCAGAGGCAATCTTAGCATAAAAAATAACATGCAAAAAAATATCTCCCAATTCATTTTTGATTTCCTGCCAATCCTCATTCAGTATGGCATCAGAAAGTTCATACGTTTCCTCAATAGTTAAGTGCCTAAGCGAGTGGATAGTTTGTTTTTTATCCCAAGGACACTGCTCTCGCAACTCATTCATAATTTGCAAAATGCGTTGGAAGGCAAGGCTATATTTTTCATCTCTTGGATTCATAGTGTTACGAAGGGTTTTATGATAGTAAAAGTAGATGTTTATTCGACAATTAATAGCAGATTTTTACTATTTTTGCCAAATTATATACTCTAATTATTTTATGAAAAAATCTTTTGTTTTGCTGCTAATGTGTTTAGGGATAGTGGTAAGCCTTTTTGCCCAAACCCCCAAAGCACCTTATACAAGTTCTAAGTTCGAGCAGTTAGGTGCGGAACTGCCCTCTCCTAACAATACACGCATGGCAGATGGCTCACCTGGGCATGAATATTGGCAGAACCGCGCTGACTATAATATCAAAGTAGAATTAGATGATGAAAAGCAAAGCATCAAAGCCTCAGAAATTATTACTTACACGAACAACTCGCCCAAAGATTTGCCGTATTTGTGGATTCAATTAGACCAAAATCTATTTGACAAAAAATCAGATACTTATAAAAGTCTGACGTATTCCTTAGAAAACAATTTCGGCTTATTTATGTTCATAGAGTATATGCGCCGCACTAACTTTGACGGAGGCTACCAAATCCTTTCTGTCAAAGACAAATTAGGTAATCCTTTGAAATACACGATTCAGCGCACCATGATGCGCATAGACCTTCCTACTCCGCTCAAAGCCAAAGGAGGTGTAGTAAGTTTTTCCATTGATTGGTCTTTTAATATTACCGATGCGGCGGCTGACCCTATTTATACACGCTCAGGCTTTGAATTTTTCGGAGGAGATAAAAATTATGTTTACGAAATAGCCCAATGGTTTCCAAGAATGGCGGTTTACAGCGATGTAAGAGGCTGGCAACACAAGCAATTTATGGGAAAAGGCGAGTTTGCCCTCCCTTTTGGAAACTACGAAGTAGCCATTACCGTCCCCGCTGACCACATCGTAGCGGCGACAGGAGAACTGCAAAATCCACTTGCTGTGCTTTCTTCTGAACATTTGAAACGTTTAGAACAAGCAAAAAATGCCAAAGAACCTGTTTTCATCGTAAACCAAAAAGAAGCAGAGGAGGCAGAAAAAAAGAAAGTAAGTACAAAGAAGACTTGGATTTATAAAGCTCAAAACGTCAGGGATTTTGCTTGGGCAAGTTCCCGCAAGTTCATCTGGGACGCAATGCAAGTAAACGTAGATGGTAAAAAAGTATGGGCAATGTCCTATTACCCCAAAGAAGGGAATCCTCTTTGGGAAAGAATCTCTACCAAAGTTGTAGCGCATACCTTACAAGTATATTCTAAGCATAGCATTGCTTATCCTTATCCAGTGGCTATATCTGTGCACGGACCTGTAGGCGGCATGGAATATCCTATGATTAGCTTTAACAATCAAGGCAGACCTAAATCAGACGGCACTTACGATAAAAGGACAGAAGCCTCTACTATTTCGGTTATCATTCACGAAGTAGGGCATAACTTTTTCCCTATGATAGTCAATTCAGACGAACGACAATGGACTTGGATGGACGAGGGATTAAACTCATTTTTGCAATATTTAGCTGAAAAAGAATGGGATAAAGACTTTCCTTCGCAAAGCGGTCCTGCTAAGAATATCGTTTCTTACATGAAAGGCGACCCCAAAAAGTTAGTGCCTATTATGACCAACTCCGAGCAGATAGATTTGATGCAATTCGGACCTAATGCGTATAGCAAACCCGCCACTGCTCTAAATATACTAAGAGAAACGGTTATGGGCAGAGAACTTTTTGATTATGCCTTCAAAGAGTATGCGCGCCGTTGGGCTTTCAAGCACCCCGAACCCGCCGATTTTTTCCGAACGATGGAAGATGCCTCAGCAATGGATTTAGATTGGTTTTGGAGAGGTTGGTTCTACGGCACCGAGCCTGTAGATATTTCTTTGGATAGCGTATTTTTTTATAAAACCCCTGATAATAAAAATATAAGTGAAAATTCGGCTATCAAAACGAAAAACCTCAATCCTTTCCTTTACGCAAACATCAAGGAAATCTTAGGAGCAGAGGCAAATAAAGCACTAAACGAAAAAGTGTACTTGTACGGTTTACATCTGAGCAACGTAGGCGGGCTGATTTCGCCCATTATTGTCCAAGCCAATTACAAAGACGGCACAAGCGAAATCATTAGGCTTCCTGCGGAAATTTGGCGGTACAATCCTGAGAACATTGTCAAAGTCCTTCACCTTTCCAAAGAGGCAGTTTCATTTTCTCTTGACCCTCAATTGGAAACGGCAGATATAGACGAAGCCAATAATCATTTCCCAAGAAAACCAATGCCTTCCCAATTTGATAAAATCAAGAACGGTGCAGGTACGAGCATAGAGGAAGAGGATTAAAACGAAATCAACAATACAAATTTTAAATATCGTTTTTAAAGTCTGACGTAAGGTCAGACTTTTTTATTTATGTAAAAAGAGAATTTAAGGCATGAGTTGTTTATTATTTTGTTTCTTATGAATTTTTATTTCCTTAACTTTGCAAACTTTTTTCACTCAAATAAGATAATGTTTTGCGAAGGTTAGTATTTGTATTTAAAGAAGAATCGCTTACCTTGTTGTTCAACTAAAAACTTCAAGGAAATGAGAGCAAAATTCACTCCCCTAAGCGATTCTCAATGGCAATA
>Ga0272446_1000230_pt1 | contig 88487 bp, 76 predicted proteins | sample YNPCB0061_FD_194587 | JGI IMG/M metagenome (GOLD analysis project Ga0272446, IMG submission 194587) | Hot spring microbial mat communities from Yellowstone National Park, WY, United States - YNP-CB-006-1 | ecosystem: Environmental > Aquatic > Thermal springs > Hot (42-90C) > Sediment | place...
TTCAAGATCCCGTCAGGGTACGCTCCGGCGGATAGGTACGTCGATGTACGTCGATGCCGCAGACGTTGTTGTTGCAGGTGCGCGTGTGGCACTCGGTGTCGGGGCCGCCGGGGCAGGTCGCCGCGGTGACGCACTCGACGCAGAGGCCCGCGCCCGAGCAGATGCCGCTCTGGCAATCGGTCGGGCCGGCGCACGGCTGGCCGTTCGCGCACAGCATCGCCTGGCCCGCGCCGCAGGTCGGCGGCGGCGGCGTCAGGTCCACGCCGGGGGCGTCATGTCGGCGGGGATCGACAGGTCCGCCTCCGGTGCGAGATCTGCGACGGGAGTGAGGTCCGGCGACGCCGTCATGTCCATCGCGACGCTGAGGTCGTCGCCCTGCAACGGCGCGAGGTCCTCCACCGTCGGTGGCGTGAGGTCCATCCCGGCGAGATCCATCCCCGCCATGTCCCGCGTGCGCCCGGGGGTCAGGTCGGGCATCCGCGCGAAGTCGGGGGGCTGGTACGTCTGTTTGTCCGGAATGGGACAGCCCGCCAGCGTCAGTACCGAGACGAGCAGGATGACGGGAGATCGCATGGCCCGTTGTAACACGGGCGCACGCAGCGGAAGAAAATTACGCTGTCGTTGAAACCTCGGGCGAGGTGGACGAGGTCGGAGTGGCCGGCTCGTGCGTCGTCGAATCGTGGTTCTCGTTCATTTGACGACGCAGCCACGGGAGCAGCGCAAAGATGGCAAGCGCGGCCACGCCGGTGAGCGCCATGTTCACGACGAAGAACTTGGTGTGCGACCACTCGAGGTACTTCTCGCCCATCACGCCCGAGAGCTTGTTCCCCATCGACGTCGAGAGGAACCAGCCGCCCATCATGAAGCTGGTGATGCGCTTCGGCGACATCTTCGAGATGAGCGAGAGGCCCATTGGTGATAGACACAATTCGCCGATGGTGATGACGCCGTAGGTGCCGAAGAGCCACCAGGCGGTCCCCTTGGTGGTGGTGTCGTCGACGAGCTGCGCCGCCGCGATCATCACCACGCTCGAGAGCGAGGTGATCGCGAGGCCGAGGCCGATCTTCGCCGGCGTCGAGGGCTCCTTGCCGCGGCGGCGGAGAAGCCCGAAGAAGCCGACCACCACCGGCGTGAGCAGGACGATGAAGCCGGGGTTGATCGACTGGAAGAGCTCGGTGTTCACCAGCTTCAGGTGCTCGCCCGACGGCAGCGTCTTCGTCGTCGCCGTCGCCTTGGCGTAGACGGCGTCGAACATCTCCTGCGTGACCGGCACCGTCTTGCCCTCCTCGACGGAGAGCTGCTTGGCCTTCTTGAGCTGCTCGTATTCGTCCTTCGAGACGATGCGGTAGGTCCCCTTGTCGGGGCGCGGCGTCTCGGCGGGGGCGTTCTTGAAGTACTCGGGCGGCGCGTTCTCGGCGAACTCGTCGGAGAGGTTGATGATCGGGCGCACCGCCGCCGACGGCGTGCGGTCGGTCGAGTGGAGCGCCCACTCGGTGAGCGCCGTCGAGTTCTGGTGGAACACCGCCCAGAAGACGATGACGACGCCGTAGATCGCGAGTAGGCCCGCGACGCGGCCGCGCTCGACGGTGTTGGGGATCGAGCGCCACACCCAGATGTAGAAGCCGACCACCGGGAGGCAGGCGAAGAGGAAGCCGGTCGTCGCCGGGCCGAGCCCGAGGAAGCCCTTGCCGTCGTCGCCGAGGCCGCCGAGGTAGTAGCCGCCGCCGAACAGCGCCGCCGCCGGCAGGAGGCAGCCGACGAAGAGCGGCACCAGCGACGCCTGCTCCCCCTCGCCCGGCTGCGCGACGCGCTTGCGCGGGTTCACGTCGGCGTGCGCGATCAGCTTCTGCCCGACGACGAAGGCGATGAGGCCGATGACCATGCCCGCGCCCGCCGTCGCGAACGCGCCCGGCCAGCCCCAGATGTTGCGCGCGATGGCCGCGGCGAAGTTGCAGAAGAATGCCCCGATATTGATCCCCAAATAGAAGATGTTGTACCCGCTGTCCCGCAGCGGGCTGCCCGGCGGATACAGCCGCCCGACGAGCGTGGAAATGTTTGGTTTGAACAACCCATTTCCGAGAATCAGGACCAAAAGAGCGAGGTACAAAGCCGTCTCGCCCGGCAGCATCAGCATGAAGTAGCCGGCGGCCATCAGGATGGCGCCGGCCGAGATGGTGATGCGGCAGCCGAGGAGACGATCGGCGAGGATTCCACCGAGGAAGGGCGTGAGATAGACGAACGCGAGGTACGAGCCGACGACGCCCGCGGCCTTCGCCCCTGCCCAGCCCATGCCGCCCTTCTGCGAGTCGACGAGGTACTGGTAGAAAATCCCGATCATCAAATAGAAGCCAAAGCGCTCCCACATCTCCGTGAAGAACAGGAGATACAGGCCCTTCGGGTGTTTCAGATTGGTCTCCGGCTTCATGCGCGGCGCAGCCTAGCATGACGGTTGAGATGTGGAACCCTAAGAGGGTTCCACACCTCCCGCTCCGCGGACCGGCAAAGCCGGCTCCGCTCCGCGTGACGCACCGCGACGGTCGTGTCAAAGGGCGGAGGCGAGCTCGGCGTAGAGATGGATGGCGCTGCGGATCGACTTGTCCCAGTCGCCGAGGTGGAGCGACTCGTTCTCGGAGTGGGCGTTGGTGTAGGGATCCTCGACGCCGATGAGCAGCGCGGGGACGCCGCCGAGCTCGCGCGCGAACGGCTCGACGAAGGGGATCGAGCCGCCGCAGCCGATCGTCACCGGCTTCGTCTGGAAGCCGGCCTCGAGGGCGCGGAAGGCGGCCTGGAACGCCGGGTGCTGCGGGTCGGTCCACCACGGGCCGGCGACGGCCTCGGCGGTGATCTCGACGTGAACGCCCCAGGGCGCGTGCGCCTTCAGATGCTTGGTGAGCGCGTCGAGGACCCAGCTCGCGTCCATGTCGGGCGCGAGGCGGATGCCGACGCGGGCCCAGGCCGACTCGTTGATGATGTTGCGGGCGTTCGGGCGGTCGCTCGCCTGGATGGCGTTCACCGCCACCGACGGCATCCACCAGTTCATCTCCCACGGGTGCTTGTCGCCGAGGAGGCGCACGCCGTCGAGGAGCCCGGCCTGATTGCGGAAGACGTCGGGCCCGCCGGGGAGCGCGGCGATGGCGCGGCGCTCGGCCTCGCTGGGGGCGCGCACGCGATCGTAGATGCCGGGGATGAGGATGCGCCCGTCGTCGTCGCACAGCGACGCGCACATCTTGGCGAGCGCCAGCGCCGGGTCGGGCACCGGGCCGCCCCACATGCCCGAGTGGAGCGACTGCTTGAGCGCGCGCACCTCGACGTCGACGGCGACCAGGCCGCGCAGCATCGTCGTCACCGACGGGAGGCCGGTCTCGAAGTTGGAGGTGTCGGTGAGGACGATGGCCTGCGCCGCGAGGAGCTCTTTGTGCGTGCGCAGGAACTCGGCGAGGTGGCCCGAGCCGATCTCCTCCTCGCCCTCGACGACGATCTTCACGTTGAGCGGCAGCTTGTTGGCGCCGCGCAGCCAGCTGTCGACGGCGCTGGTGTGGATGACGATGCCCGCCTTGTCGTCGGCGGCGCCGCGCGCGTAGAGGCGGCCGTCGAGCTCCTCGGGCTCGAAGGGATCCTTGGTGCGCCAGCGCGCGGCGTCGCCGGCGGGCTGCACGTCGTGGTGCGCGTAGAGGAGCACCGTCGGGCGCGCCGGGTCGACGATGCGCTCGCCGTAGACGTAGGGGTGCGCGCCCTCGACCTCGAGGAGGCGGACGCCGGTGAAGCCGCGCTCGCGGAGGAGCACCGCCGTCGCCTCGGCGGACTTGCGCACGTTCGCCGGGTCGAAGCCGGCGAACGAGACGCTCGGCACGCGCACGAGCGTCTTCAGATCGTCGAGGTAGCGGCTGCGGTGCTCGCTGTAGTGGCGGAGGGCTGCGGAGACGTCGATCGGGTGGGGCATGGCAGGCCGCCGATTACCACGCCTCCGACGAAAAGTCTCGCGTGAGCCGCCCCACCAGGAAACAAGAGATTGACCCCAGGACGGCCGATCGCTAGAGTAACTCTATCATGAGTCACGTAGCTGTGCCGACTGTCGCGTACTACTGCATGGAGTTCGGGCTGAGCGAGCGGCTGCCGATCTATGCCGGTGGCCTCGGGGTGCTGGCGGGAGACTTCCTGCGGGCCGCGCACGCGCTGCGGCTGCCGGTCGTTGGCGTCGGCCTCCTGTGGGGCGACGGCTACACGACGCAGGCGATCGGGCCCGACGATCATCCCGAGGATCACCCGACGCGCGTCGATCGCTCCCTGCTCCACCGCGAGCAGGAGGTGGTGACGGTGCACGTCGCCGGGCGGGACGTGCCGCTGGCGATCTGGCGCTGCGACGCGTTCGACAACGCGACGCTGTACCTCCTCGAGCCGATCGAGGAGGTGGATCGCCCGATGACCCGTCGCCTCTACGGCGGCGACGAGGACATGCGCGTCGCGCAGGAGATCCTCCTCGGCGTGGGCGGCGTGCGCGCGCTCGACGCGATGGGGATCGACGTCGACGTGCACCACTTCAACGAGGGGCACGCGGTCTTCGCGGGCCTCGAGCTGATCCGGCGCGAGCGCGCGGCGGGCGCCTCCTTCGCCGAGGCGTGGGGGCGGGTGCGGTCGCGCATCGTGTTCACCACCCACACGCCCGTCGACGCGGGCAACGAGCGCCACGACCACGCGCGCCTGCGCAGGATGGGCGCGACGCTCGGCTTCACCGAGGCCGAGGTGACCGCGCTCGGCGGGACGCCGTTCAACATGACCGCGGCCGGGCTGCGGCTGTCGTCGCGCGCCAACGCCGTCGCCGAGCTGCACGGCGAGACCGCGCGCACGATGTGGCGGCACATCGAGGACGGGGCGCCGATCGTGTCCATCACGAATGGCGTCGACCACCGCGTGTGGCAGGATCCGGAGCTCGCCGCCTACCCGCTCAGCGACGAGGATCTCGACGCCGCGCGCGGGCGGCTGCGGCGCGAGCTCCTGCAGGCGATCGCGGCGCGCACCGGCGTCCGGCTGAACCCCGAGCGGCTGACGATCGGCTTCGCGCGCCGGGCGACGGCGTACAAGCGCGCGACGCTCTTCTTCCACGATCGGCCGCGCGCCGAGGAGATGCTGGCGCGCGGCGACGTGCAGCTGGTGTTCGCGGGGAAGAATCACCCGAAGGACATCGGCGGCCGGCAGCTCATCGCCGAGCTGGTGGCGCTGTCGAAGAAGTTCCCGTCGTCGGTGGTGTTCGTGCCCGACTACGACATGGAGCTGGGGCGGCTCATCACGCGCGGCTGTGACGTGTGGATGAACACGCCGCGGCGGCCGCTCGAGGCGTGCGGCACGTCGGGGATGAAGGCGGCGATGAACGGCGTGCTCAACCTCTCGATCCTCGACGGCTGGTGGGTCGAGGGGTGCGAGCACGGCGTCACCGGGTGGCGCATCGGCGAGCCGCGCTGGCACGAGACGGAGGCCGAGGGCGACGAGCTCGACGCGGCCGACCTCCACGACACGCTCGAGATCGAGGTGATCCCGACGTTCTACGACGACCGCGCGACGTGGCGGAAGATGATGCGCGCCTCGATCGCGATGGCCATCGGGCGCTTCACCGCCGACCGCATGCTGCGCGAGTACTACGAGAAGCTCTACCCGCACCACCCGATGGCGATGCGCGCGGCGGGCTGAGCCGCCGTCGCGGCTCAGATTTTCTGTCTATCGAGAACAGCGAAGGCGCCGTCGACGGAGACCAGCTGGCGGTCGACGGCGGCGGCGCGCGCGGTGAAGGCGTCGGGCGGGAGGCGCTCGACGGCGACGGCGAGGGTGCCGCAGCTCCAGGCGCGCACCAGCGCGGACTCTTCCACCGCGAGGCCGGCCCGAGTGGCGACGGTGGCCACGCGCTGGAGCGCCTGGTCGGCGGAGAGGTCGTCGCGGACGACGAGCGTGAGCGGCGAATCCTCGAGGGCGTCCTCGAGCGCCTCGATGGCGCACGCCCCGGCGGCCGCGTGGGCGACGGCGTCGTCGAGCGTGGGGAAGAGGAGCCCGTCGCCGCCGAGGAGCGAGCGGAGCGCCGCCTCGCAGCGATCGCTGACGACGAGGGCGTAGGTGAGCGAGCGGTAGTGGCCGGGGGCGACGGGGATGAAGACGTCAAGGAGGTTGTTGCCCCAGCGGTAGCCGAGCGCGCGCAGATCGAGGACGATCGCGTCGGGGCGGGTGGCGACGAGGGCGCCGGCGACGACGGCGCGCATGAGGCGGGCGTCCGGCGCGCCCTGCGAGCCGTCGCGGTAGTCGCCCTCGAAGGCGACGACGAGCACGGTCTGGCCGTCGCGCTCGACGAGGCCGAGTGTGTGTGCGATCGGGCTCAGCTCGGCGAGCGCGAAGGGGCGCATCGTTACGGGCAGCGGTAGATCGCGTCGAGCGCCGCGACGGCGGTGGGGACGGCCACGTCGGCCGGGGCGGTGGCGTCGACGACGGCCGCCTTCAGCGCCGCGGCGCGGGTGGCGTCGCGCGCGGTCGACTCGCGATCGAGCAGCGTGACCAGGATCTTGGCGAATTCGAGCTGCGCCTGGGCGTGCTCGCCCGTCGAGCACTGCATGCGGCGCAGGCGCTCGCGGACGATGAGCGCGACGCCTCGCACCGCCGCGCGATCGACCTGGTTCGACGCGCGCTGGTAGAGCGTGAGGTTCGTCGCCGGCAGCGCCGGATCGAGCGCACGCCAGCAGCGCCCGGCGAGGATGCCGTCGAAGTTGCGATCGTAGGTCTCGCGGCCGATGGCGCGCACGTAGGCGCCCAGGCCCGTCGGCGTGTCGCGCTGCTGCGCGCCGTTGAAGTAGCCCCACGCCGAGTCGCAGTCGGCGGCGTCGTCGAAGCTGGAGGTCCAGAGCTCCGAGAGCTGCGACAGGTAGAAGAACCAGAGCAGCGCCGCCTCGAGGCGCGCCGCCTGGACGCGCGGGCGATCGCCGGCGATGCCGCGCTGGAAGGCGTCGTTCACGATCGGCAGGAGCTTGGCCGGGCCGGCGCAGCGGTCGGGGAAGCGCTCGGGGACGCCCATTATCGAGCAGGCGAACTTCGGGTCGGGGATCGAGGGATCGTTGGGCTCGGGGTAGTGGATGTCCTGGCGGCGCTCGACGCGCGAGCCGAGGCCCTGCGGGACGGCGTAGGCGGTGCGCGCGTCGACGAAGTCCTGCGCCGACGGGATGGCGGCGTTGTTCCAGAGGAGCGCGGCCATCTGCTCGAAGGCGGCGGTGCGCGAGGCGGAGGCGGGGGTCGAGGCGCCGAAGAGCGTGAAGACGCCGTTGTCGCTGATGCAGGCGGGCCAGCTGTCGTTCGCCGACATGCTGTCGCGCGGCTGGTAGTCATTGGGGTCGACGGTGCAGCCGAAGAGGCTCTCGACGTAGGGGTCGGTCGGGGTGCAGTCGTTGCCGTCCTCGAGGCCGCCGAGGTCGGGGCCCGGCATCATGTCCGTCGAGGGCTTGTTGTCGCCGCAGGCCGCGACGGCGACGAGGAGGGACGCGAAGAGGGCGATCCGCATTCGTTTGAGCTCCAAGCAAATCGGCTGCTAGTTGAGCGCGGCCTCGAGCTGCAGGATGGCCCCGCGGCCGGCGCCGTTCACGGACGAGCCATGATACCGATAGGGGACGTCGAAGACATTCTCCACGACGAGCGCGGCGAAGAGGCGGCGGCTGGGGCGCCAGCTGGCGCGCACGTCGAAGACGGCGAAGCCGGGCGTGCCGAAGCGCGGGATGCGCGCGTCGGCGTAGTCGGCGAGGGCGAGGCGATCCTGCTCCGCCGCCCAGCGGAGGGCGCCGCCGACGGAGAGGCCGCTCGGCGCGTGGAGGTACTGGAGCTCGACGGTGCCGTTGAGCGGCGGCACGCGCGACAGCGGCACGCGCTCGCCGCGCGCCTCGGGACGATCGTAGCCCGCCGTCGACGACGGGAGGACGCCCACGCGCGGCCCCTCGCCCCAGGCGTAGGCCAGGGTCGCGCGCGCCGTCAGCCCCGACGGGAGGCGGAGGCGCACCGCGGCCTCGATCCCGCGCAGCTCCGAGAGCGCGGGCGCATTCACCAGCTGGATCTTCGAGTAGGAGGACTGGCACTGCGGCGTCGACGGCGGGCAGCCGCTGGCGTCGCGCGGGCTCTTGATGATCGCGTCTTGGAGGAGCGTCTCGAAGAGCCAGAGATCGGCCTCGAGGATGCGGGTGCGCGCGCGCGCGCCCAGCTCGAAGGTCGTCGCGCGCTCGGGCTGGAGGTCGGGGTTCTCGAACTGAAAGCCGGGGCCGGTCTGCTGGCGCGAGGTGAGATCGTCGAGGTTGGGCGCGCGGTAGGAGTGATCGACGTTCACCAGCAGCGCGACCGCGCGGTGCGGGGCCCACTCGACGCCGGCGTGGCCGACGACGGGGACCCAGGCGCGGTCGACGGCGCGCGTGCCCGACTCGGGGTCGCCGGGGGCGCTCACCAGCGAGACGCCGAGGCGCGCGCCGGCGCGGACCGTGACGCGCGGGCGATCGACGAGCGCAGCTCGTCGGGAGGTGCGGAACCCGTCTGAGGGTTCCGCGTCGAGATCGACCGCCAGGGTGGCGTCGGCGAAGAGGCCGCCGGTCCAGGCGCGCGAGCCGTCGAGGTACTGGCCGCGCGAGCCGGAGACGTCGATCTTCACGTCGGTGAAGCGGGTGGAGGCGTGCGAGCGCACGAGGTCGACGTAGGAGTCGGCGCCGTACTCGACGGCGAGCGCGAGGCGGCCGCGGCGAACGGTGGCGGTGCGCAGGGTCGCGGTGGCGCCGACGGTGTCGACGTCGTCGACGCCGAGGCTCTGGGTGAACTGGCGCGGCTGATCGAGGCGGCGGCGCTCGTGCTGCTGCTGCCACGAGAGCGTCACGCGCGCGCTGCGGGCGGCGCGCCCGAGGCCGACGGCGTCCCAGGCCAGGTAGGCGAGGTGGCGGAACTGCTCCTCGTAGACGAGGCAGTTGTCGTAGGGCGCCTGCGGCGGCGGGCACTGGTCGGTGCGCGGGATATCTGATTGACGGTAAATCGACGCGGCGGCGGTCAGGGTGTGGCGCGCGTCGAGGTGCAGGAGCAGCCGCCCGTCGGCGGTGAGCTCCTTGAAGCCGGTGCCGAGCTGGGTGCGGCTCTGGCGATCGGCGTAGCGCGGCACCGGCGGGTAGTCGCCGACCGAGGTGCCGCGATCGGGGTTGAGGACCGGCGGCCCGTCGAGGAGCCCCACCGAGCGCGCCCCCACGCCGCCGAGGAAGCGCACCACCGGCCCGCCCTTCCGCGGCGCCCAGGCCAGGCCGATCTGTCCGCGCCCGCCGGTCTCGCGATCGGCGGTGGTGGCGCGCGCCATCACCCGCGAGTCGACGCGGAGCTGGCCGCGCTCGTCGACGGTGGGCGGGGCGAGCGGCTCGGCGGCGACGACGCCCCCGAGCGCGTCGGAGCCGAAGCGCGTCGAGCCGCCGCCGCGCAGGATCTCGATGGCGGCGATGGTGCGCGCGTCCAGCGTGAAGAGGTACTGGTTCGGCCCCTGGCGGTAGGTGGTGTTGTTGAGGCGGATGCCGTCGAAGAGCAGCACCGTCTGCTGCCCGGTGAGCCCGCGGATGTAGGCCGAGCCCTGGCCGTGCGCGGTCTGCTGCACGAAGACGCCGGGCTCGTAGCGGAGCGCGTCGGGGGCCGAGCGCGGCAGGCGGCGCTCGAGATCGCGGCGGGTCACCTCCGACGTGGCGCGCCCCTCGGGGACGACGCCGTCGGTCTCGGCGGGGGTGACGGTTGTCTCGTAGTCGGCGGCTCGCGCGGGGCCGGCGGTCAACGCCGCGACAGCGGCGGCGGCGACGGCGACGGCGGCGAGCGGCGACGGGCGAGGCACCGCCGCGATGATATCGCTTTACGAGAAGTCGCGGAGAGAGAGCGTGCCCGCGCGAGCGGAGGCTATTGGCCGCGCACCCAGCGCTCGGCGGCCATGCGCGGCGCCGTCTGGTTCGTCGAGGCGGCGCGGGTGTTGCCGATGGCCACCGTGCCATCGAGCACGCCGTCGTGGAACTTGTAGACCGCGACCTCGGTGAAGCCGGAGGCGCGCTCAACGACGCCGTAGACGAAGTCCTTCTGCTGCGTGCGCAGGCCGAAGGCGGCGAGCTTGTCGCCGTCGATCATCCCGAGGCCGAGGTAGATCTCGCCGCCGCCCCACCACTTGGCCCAGTAGGCGACGTCGGGCGCACCGACGGGGGCGTTGAGGAGCAGCTTCTGCTTCCACTTCACGCCGTCGTTGCCGCCGACGGCGGTGTAGTTGCGCGACAGGCGGTTCCCCGCGAAGTGCGGCTCGTCGACGGCGGTGAGGCGGACCACGCCGCTGTAGAGGTTGCCGTTGGTGTAGATGCCGTCGATGATCTGCGACGCCGCCGCGGGGACGTCGTAGAGCTCGAACGAGCAGGTGAAGCCGGTCGGGCCGTAGCCGACGAAGAAGCGATCGCCGTCGACGAAGCCGATGCCGGTGATGCGATCGTAGACGCCGTCGTGGAGGACCTCGCGGGTCACCAGATAGGCGGAGCCGTCGCGCTGGACGGTGACGCGCTGGTTCTGGACCTCCCAGCCGACGAAGGTCCCGCTCGCCGCCCAGACGCCGCTCGGGTCGAAGACGGTGAAGGGCTTGCGTGCATTGAACGCTTCGAGGCGGCCCGCCGGGAGCGAGGTGCAGCCGGCGGCAGCGACGACGAGGACGGCGAGCGAGCAGATCTGGAGTGTGCGCATTGTCCCCCCTGAAAAGGACCAACCCGCGCACGACCATATCATCTTCCTCCATCTTCCTCTCTGACCGAAAATCGGGCGCACCTCTTGCTGGGAACGGGTGTGGAGGCCCGAAGAAAAAGGCGATTCGTGCACCGCCGCGGGTGGCAAAATGCCATGTTCCACGGACCGGGGTGGCGACTCGCGTCCCCCAACAAAGGAAGCTCTCGGATGGCGTCGATTCAGCGAATCCTTCTCCCCGTCGACTTCTCGGCCCCCTCGATCGCGGCGATGCACTACGGCCTCGACCTCGCGCGCTCGCTCGGCGCGAAGGCCACCCTGCTCCACGTCTATGGGCTGCCGAACTACGTGCTCCCCGACGGGACGGCGCTGCTCGCCAACGCCGAGGCGATCGTGAAGATCACCGAGGCGGCCGACCGCGAGCTGAAGGGGCTCATCGCCGACGCCGAGAAGCACGAGGACAAGGTCCCGCTCGACACCAAGCTCGTCGAGGGTGACCCGGCGCGCGAGATCATCCGCATCGCCGGTGACGAGAAGTACGATCTGGTCGTCATGGGGACGCACGGCCGCGGGTTCCTCGAGCGGGTGCTCCTCGGCTCGGTCGCCGAGCGCGTCGTGCGCAAGGCGCCCTGCCCCGTCCTCACGCTCCGCGCGCCGCACGAGTAGCGGTCGCTTCAGCGCAGCAGCGCGGGCGTCGCCGGGCGTCCCAGCTGCCCAGCGTCGTTGATCCCGAGACAGATGATCTTGCCGTCGGTGGTGCGCGCGCAGGCGTGGTTGTGCGGGCCGCTCACCTCGACGGCGCCGGTGACGCCCGGCTCGGGCCTCGGCTGGGAGCAGCCCGACTCGCCGACGCGCGCGATCTCGCCCGAGGCGGTGACGATCCAGCGCGTGTGATCGCCGAGCGCGCGCGTCTCGACGCCGACGCAGCGCTTGGGCCCGACGAGCGCGGTGCGGAGGTAGGCGTGGCTGAAGCAGGAGAGCGCGCCGTCGCGCCCGAGGGCGCACGACTCGCGATCGACCGCGCTGACCGCGACGGCGTCGGTGAGCGTGGGGATGGTGGTGCGCTCGCCGCTGCGAAGGACGCGCGTCTCGCCGGGCTTGGGCGCGGCGGGATCGCGAGGTGGCGCGCCGGGGCCGCGCCCCATCATGAGCTCGAGCGAGTCGGGGCCGCGCTCGACGGAGCGATCGCCCCAGCAGACGACCTCGCCCGAGCCGCGGACGGCGCAGGCGTGGTGCGTGCCAGCGGCGAGATCGACGACGTCGTCGAGGAGCGGGACGACCAGCGCGGCCTTCGACGCGGGGAGCTCGGGCTGCGCCAGCGTCGACTCGGCCGGGCCTCCTGAACGGAGGAGCGCGATGGTCGCGTCGCGCGGGGTGCGTGGCTTCGCGGGCGCGGGCGTCGGTCGGTTGGGGTCGGGCGGGAGCTGCCCGAGCTCGCCCTTCTGGTTCGCGCCCCAGCAGGCGACGCGCCCGTCCTCGCGCAGGGCGCAGGCGAAGCCCTCCCCCGTCGAGATCTTGCGCGCGGAGGCGAGCCCGGCGACGGGCGCGGGCCTCGGCGAGAAGGCGGGCCCCCAACAGAGCGGCTGGTTTGCCGCCGTGAGCGCGCAGCTCCCGAGCGCGCCGATCGAGAGCTGGGTCACGCCCCGCACGCCGGGGACGAGGCGCGGGGTGGCGCTGGTGGCGGCGATGCCGACGGGCCCCAGCCAGCCCCAGCACTGGAGCGCGCCGCCCACGACGGCGCAGCTCGTCCGCGCGCTGGCGGCCACGAGGCTGGCGGGGCCAGGGAGGCCCGCGACGACGGCGGCGCTCAGGCCGCCCCCGCTCGACTGCGCGACGCCGAGGGACGGGAACGCGGCGGAGGCGACCAGCAGGCAGAACGAGCGGCGCATGCGTCGAGGATACGGCCCCGCCCCGTCGCTCTTGGCGTACAATCGAGCGGTTTGGGGGACGCGTGAGGATTCGGTTGGTGACGCCGGCGATCCCGCCGGCTCCGATGAACTTCGCCTACGCGATGGAGCTCGTGGGGGCGCGCTTTTCGCACATCCCGCTCGGGCTGGCGACGGTGGCGGCGCTGACGCCGCCTGGGCACGTGGTCGAGATCGTCGACGAGAACGTCGAGGACGCGCCGCTCGACGGGGCGGCGCTGGCGCGCGGCGCCGACGTGGTCGCCTTCACCGGGATTTATTGTCAACGCGAGCGGCTCTACGCGCTGGCGCGCGCGGTGCGCGAGGCGGGCGGGCGCGTGGCCATCGGCGGCCCGATCGCCGACGACCTCCACGACGAGTGCCGCGCCGTCGCCGATCACCTGCTGGTCGGCGAGGCGGAGGAGATCTGGCCGCGCTTCATCGACGATCTGGCGCGCGGGCGGGCACTTTCTGTCTATCGACAAGAGGAGCCGGTCGACGTCGCGCGCTCGCCCATCCCGCGCTACGACCTCCTGCGCGCCGAGCGCTACTCGGCGGGCTGCGTGCAGGCGACGCGCGGCTGCCCCTACCGCTGCGAGTACTGCGACGTCCCGACGAAGATGGGGACGCGCCCGCGCACAAAGCCCATCGCGCAGGTCCTCGAGGAGGTGCGGCGCCAGGCGGCGCTCGGCTTCGACTCGATCTTCTTCGTCGACGACATGTTCATCGCCAACCGGCGCTACGCGCGGCAGCTCCTCGAGGCGCTGGCCGGGCTGCAGGCCGAGCTGCCCGCGCCCGTCGTCTTCTACACGCAGGTCACGCTGAACGTCGCCCGCGACGAGGAGCTGCTCGGCTGGTTCCGCCGCGCCGGGTTCCGCCGCTTCTTCTGCGGCGTCGAGACCTCGCGCCCGACGGCGCTGCGGGCGATCGACAAGCCGCAGAACCTCGAGCTCGACGTCGACGAGGCGATCCGGCGGATCCAGGCGCACAACATCACGGTGTGGGCCGGGCTCATCGTCGGGCTCGACGACGACGACGAGCGGACGCTGGCCGAGCAGGTGCGCTTCGTCGAGCGGACGGCGATCATGCCGACGCTGGTGGGGCTGCTGCAGGCGATGCCGGGCGCGCCGCTGTGGGAGCGGGCGCGGCGCGAGGGGCGGCTGCGCGAGCTCGACGGCATCGTCGGCTCGGGCGCGCACGGCGACGCGCGGGCGCAGGGGCGCAGCAACCTGGTGCCGCGCGGACTGTCGCAGGCGGCGCTGTTCGAGGGGTTCGCGCGCGTCGTCGACGCGATCTACGCGCCCGAGGCCTATGGGGCGCGGGTGCTGGCGGCGATCGATCGCGGCGCGCCCGACGGCTGGCCGCGGGTGGCGCCGATGTTGACAAAAAAGAACGCGCTGGCAGTGGCGCGCACGGTGCGCTGGTACCTGACCGAGGCGGACGCGCCGTCGCGGCGCATGCTGGCGCGCGTCCTCGGCGGTGTGGCGGCGCGGCGGCTGCGCGGGCTCGAGGAGGCGCTGTTCGCGCTGGTGACCTATCGCCACCTGCGCCGCTTCTACGGCGAGGCGGCGGCGGCGGCGCGCGAGGCGGCGGCGCGCGGGACGGCCGGCGAGCGACGCGCCACCGAGGCGGCCTGACCGATGCGCGTCCTTCTTGTCAATCCGATATTCCCGCCGTCGCTGTGGGACTTCGCCGGGTCGCGCGACCTCGAGGGCAGCCGCTACGCCCACCCGCCGCTGGCGCTGCCGACGGTGGCGGCGCTCACCCCGCGGCCGCACGTGGTCACCTGCGTCGACGAGAACGTCGAGGAGATCGACCTCGACACGCCGGCCGACGTCGTCGGCCTCACCGGCTACTACATCCAGCGCGAGCGGCTGTTCGCGCTGGCCGACGCCTTCCGCGCGCGCGGGCGGCGCGTCTGCATCGGCGGCCCCATCGTCGAGGAGTCGACGATCGACGAGTGCCTTCGGCACGCCGACCACGTCTTCCGCGGCGAGGCCGAGTACACCTGGCCGCGCTTCTTCGACGATCTGGCGGCGGGCCGCGCCGAGCGGATTTATCGTCAAGCAGAGCTGGTCGACCTGCGCGACTCGCCGCTGCCGCGCTTCGAGCTCCTGCGCCTCGAGCGCTACTCGACGACGACGATCGAGACCTCGCGCGGCTGCCCCTACAGCTGCGAGTTCTGCGAGATCCCGTCGCGGCTCGGCAAGCGCGCGCGCGTGAAGAGCGTCGCGCAGGTGATGGCCGAGGTGCGCGCGCTGCACCTCCTCGGCGCCGACTCGATCTTCATCGTCGACGATCACTTCGTCGGCAACCGCCGCCACGCGATGGACGTCCTTCAGGCCATCGCCCGCTTCGTCCGCGACGTCGAGCACCGGGTGGCGCTCTCCTGCCAGTTCACCATCAACCTCGCGCGCGACGAGGAGCTGCTCGAGGCGATGCACGCGGCCAACATCCGCCGCGTCTTCGTCGGCCTCGAGACGCCGCGGCGCGAGAGCCTGCTCGAGGTGCGCAAGAAGCAGAACGTCATCGGCGACGTCGTCGAGAACGTGCGCCGGGTGCAGGCGCACAACATCATGGTGTGGGCCGGCCTCATCGTCGGGTTTGATCACGACGACCCGCGCGTCTTCGACGAGCAGCTGCGCTTCCTCGACGAGCTGGCGGTGCCGGTGGCGATGATCGGGCTCCTGCAGGCGATCCCGGGGACGCCGCTCCACGCGCGCATGGAGCGCGACGGGCGGCTGCGAGAGACCGACATGGCCGGGGTGCGCGGGGCGATCGAGTCGCTGGTGCGGACCAACATCCGCCCGGTGGGGATGAGCGACACCGAGCTGGTCGGCGGGTACCAGCGGCTGGTGCGGACGCTGGTCGAGCCGGAGCGCTTCGGGGCGCGCCTGGTCGACGCCATCTGCGCGGGCGAGCGGCCGATCCCGAAGGCGAAGGGCGCGCTCACGCGGCGCAACCTCCTGACGCTGGCGCGGACCGCGCGCTACTATTTATTGTCTAGCGACGCGCGCGCGCGCCAGATGGCGGTGCGCGTGATCCGCGAGGTGGCGCGGCGACGGCCCGACGATCTGGCGACGGCGATCATGCACCTCGTGGTCTACAAGCACCTGCGCGCCTTCTACGAGGAGGTGGCGGCGCTGCCGATGCCGCGACCTCAGTCCTCGTCGGTGGCGACGAACAGCCCGGCGCGCTCCCAGTCGACGATCACCAGGCCGACCTCGAAGGTCGCGGTGGTCAGCAAGAAGGAGCTGGCGTAGGCGTAGCCGCCGCGCGGCCTGCACCCCTCGTCGTCGAGGAGCGCGCCGAGGCCCTCGATCGGCGAGAGGATGCGCGCGTCGGGGCCGAAGGCGGCGAGGAAGGCGTCGGCGGCGGCGAAGGCCGGCGCGTCGAGGGCGCGAACGTTGTAGGCGAGCGAGAAGCGCAGCGGCCGGAGGAGCAGGCGGCGCGCCTCGACGCGCGGGACGTCGTACCAATGGCGGGCGCCGGCAGGCGGCGCGGGTGACTCGGGGAGCTCGGCGTCGACGAGCGCGTCGGCGGCGGCGCGGATCGCGGCCTCGTCGGTGAGGTCGACCATCGGCGCGACCGCGAAGAGCGCCCAATGTTCGATGCGCGAGCCGGTGCGCGCACCGCCCAGCCCGGGGTCGAACGGCAGTGGCGAGAAGCGCGTCATGACGAGAGACAATACGATCAGCCGAACGCTTTCCACATCCCGGGATCGACGCGGACGACGTGGGCGACGACGCGCCAGGCGCCGTCGCGGCGGACGAGGCGGTCCTCGATGGCGGCGGTGGCGACGACCTTCGGCAGCTCCTCGCGCTCGATCACCATGAGGTAGGAGCGCGCCACCACCTCGCCTGCGGCGCCGGGGTCGAGCACGACGTTGGTGGCGACGTGGCGCTTGCCGCGCGTGTTCCCTTCGGTGGCGACGAGGAGGCCGCGGATCGCCGCGCGCCCGCTGACCGGCGGCGCGAACCCCGGGTCCATCGTGGCCTCCTCGACGAAGTGGTCGAGGTAGGCGTCCCAGTCCTGCGCGTCGACGGCGTGGTCGAGGCGCGCCAGCAGCTCGTGAATCGCGAGGCGGTCTTCGAGTGAGAGCGTCATGACCCTCACCGTAGCGACGTGACCGTCCCTTGTCTTCCGTGCAATGATGCGAGTCAAAGTTGCACTTTTCGGGAGGATGCCATGGACACGTCGCGGCTCGCCACGCTGGTCACGGCCGCCGATCTCGGGTCGCTCTCCGACGCCGCGCGGCGGCTCGGTGCGCGCCTCAGCACGGTGAGCCGCCAGGTGTCGGAGCTCGAGGCAGAGGTGGGCGAGCCGCTGCTCCTCCGCACCGGCCGCGGCGTCCGCCCGACGCCGGCCGGCGAGCGCTTCGTCGAGCGCGCGCGGCAGCTCCTCCGCGAGCTCGACGCCGCCATCGCCGAGGCGCGCGGCGACCGGGCGGCGCGCGCGACGACCCACCTCCGCATCGCCACGCCCGTCGAGGTGGCGCTGTCGCTCCTGCCGCCGTGCGTGGCCGCGCTCCGCCGCGCGCATCCGGAGGTGACCGTCGACGTCGTCTCCGCGTCGCGTCGCGTCGCCGTCGTCGAGGAGGAGTACGACGCCGCGCTCCGGCTCGGGGCGCTCGCCCCGAGCGGGCTGGTCGCGCGCCCGCTCGGGGCCGTCCGCATGGTCGCCTGCGCCTCGCCTCCTCTGGCGGCGCGCCTGGCCCGCACGCGGCGACGACCGGCGCTGGCCCTCGTCGCCGTCGCCGGCGCGCATCAGCCGCTCCCGGGCGACGTGCGCCTCCGCGTGAGCACCTTCAGCGAAGCGGCCGCCATCGTCGCGGCGAGCGACGACCTCGCCGTCGTCCTCCCCTCATACGTCGCGACCCCCCACGTCGCGGAGGGGCGGCTGGCGCGGCTCGGCTGGCGCGTCGCGCTCCCCACCGTCGACGTGAGCCTCCTCCTCGCGCAGCGCCACCGCCACACGGCGGCGCTCCGGACCTTCGGCCAGCTCGTCCGCGCGCGTCTCGGAAATAGAGAGGCCGATCGGCGTGTTGACGCCGCCACAGGAGAGAGCGGCGCATGAGACGAGCGACGGCGGTGTTCGCGACGACGATCGGGGCCCTGATGGCGGTGGCGGGGTGCGTGGCGGCGGCCGACGCGCACGTGACCGAGACGGTGCGGCGCGAGGTGGCGGTGAGCGGCACGCCGGGGCTGGCGGTGGCGACGGCGGGCGGGGCGATCGAGCTGCGCGGCGGCGCCGCCGGCGTGGTCAAGGTGGAGGCGGGTGTCGGCGCGCGATGCCGCGGTGGCGAAGGCGGTCGAGATCGTGGCGCGCGTCGAGGACGGCGTGGTGGTGGTGCGGCACGAGCCGCGGCAGCTCCGCGACGTGCGGGTCGACTTCGTGGTCGAGGCGCCGGCGGGATCGGCGGCGCGGCTGGAGTCGGGCGGCGGCGCGATCACCGCGCGCGGGCGGCGCGCCGACGTCGAGGCGCGCACCGGCGGCGGCGCGATCACCGTCGACGACGTGCAGGGCGCGGTGCGGGCGCGCTCGGGCGGCGGGGCCATCGAGGTCACGCGCGCCGACGGGCAGGTGAACGCGCAGACCGGCGGCGGCCGGGTGGTGGTGGCGGGCAAGCTGCGCGGCGACACGCTCTTGCAGTCGGGCGGCGGCGGCGTGACCGCGCGCGTCCCGTCGACGAGCCGGCTGCGGGTGGAGGCGACCACCGGCGGCGGCGCGGCGCACAGCGATTTTCCGCTCGACAACAATCGAGCGCCGGGTCGCGGCGGTCTGCGCGGCACCATCGGCGACGGCAGCGACGGCACGCTCAGCATGCGCACCGGCGGCGGCGCGATCACGCTCGAGCGCGCCGACTGACCAAGCGCAGGCGATTTTTACGACAGACACAAATGCATTTCCCGTCGCTGAGACGCTCGACTTTTGGCGATTGGGCAGCTAAGCTGGCCTCATGAGCTCCGGGGCTTCGCCGCAGCTCGCGTTCTCGTTTCGCGCTCGCAAGCGGCGGCCCCAAAAGCGGCGCAAGCCGGGTCGTCCCGAGCTTCCCTCGCGCTTCCCCGTCCACGTGACCTATCGCCTCGTCCGCCGCCTGCCGAGCGCGCGTCGCCCGGCTGTGTTCCGGGCGATTCGCCGCGCCTTCAACGAGGGCCGGGCCTGGCTCGACTTCGCCGTCGTCGCCCCGCAGACCTGGCTGCTCCAGAACGCCGAACGAGCCCTACGCATCGCACGACCACCGAGCACACCGGCGGGGGGCTGCGGATCGCCCCAGCCAGGCGCCGCAGGCACCGTCGCTCCGTTCCGAACGTCCACGCCCTGACAGCCCGCACCACCGCCACGCGGGCGGCACACCGTCCGGTCGTGCATCACCTTCACGCCGCCCCCGTCGCAGCAAAAAGACGCGAAGTGACGGCCGAATCCCGGCCGATCTTGGACGGGCTCGTCGCTCTAGTTTCCGGAGACGCCGGAGGTGACGATGAAGGCGGCGGGATCGGCGACGCCGGCGCCCAGGATCACCGACGGGGTCTGCGAGCGGTTCTCCTTCTTGGCCTCGCGCACGACGCGCGGGCGCACCCACTCGAGCAGCTCCCCGAGCGAGATCTGCCCGTCGCCGTCGACGTCGGCCTTCGCGCCGCCGAGCGCCTGCACCACGGTCGAGGTGAAGAGGCCGCCGCCCTGCGCGCCGGGCCCCGAGATCTCGGCCCCCGACGACGCGGTGAAGAGCGCCACGCGCGGCGCCGCCTTCGCCTCCTTCACGCGCACGAGCGGCCGCGCACCCGGCGGCAGCACCGACCGCCCGCCCGCGCCCGAGAAGCAGCTGTCCACCATCGCCAGGACGTCCTTGGCCTGCGACTGCGCCAGCGACGCGAGCACGTTGGTGAGCGGCAGCGCCGTCTCCGAGAGGAAGCGCGGGTCGCCGTCGTACGGCAAGAGGAACGACGTCCCCGACGAGGGATCGGGCGCGCCGTGTCCGCTGAAGTAGAAGTAGATGCGCCCGCCGGCGGTGACGTTCTGCCGCAGCCAGCGCAGCTGCTTCTCGATGTCGCTGCGGCTGGCGCGCTCGTCGAGCTGCACGACGACGTGATCCTCGGGGACCCCCAGCGTCTTCGTGAGCACCTGCGCCATGCGCTCGGCGTCGGCGCGCGCGCCCGTCGGTGAGGAGACGTCGCGGTAGCGCTCGATGCCGATCACCAGCGCCCACGCCGACGGCTGCGGCGCGCCGGCGACGAGCGGCCCGGCGCTGGCGCGCGGCACCGTCGACACCACCTGTGGCTGCGCGACCGGCTGCGGCGGCGGCGGCACAGCGACGGGCTGCGGCGCCTTCGCGAAGCGCTGGTGGCGGATGTTGTCGCCGAACGCGACCAACCGCGGCGAGCGCGACAGCGCGTTCACCAGGTCGATGATCGCGTGGTCCCAGCACTCGCCGATCTCGCACTTCAGCGTGTGGCCCGGCGCGACGTTGGACAGATCCTCGACGACCTGATCGACGAGCGCGCCCTGCGCGATCACCGACAGGCGATAGGTGGCGAAGTTGCCGCCGGTCTGCCCGGTGAGCGACAGGACCGCGTCGGCGCCGCGCGCGTCGAGCGGCACGCGGTAGCCGGCGCGCACGAGCGCCCCGCGCAGCGACAGGAGGATCGGGGAATTCTGATAGGCCTGCCCGTCGCCGACGTAGGGATCCTGGACGAACAGCGAGAGCCCGGCGAGCTCGTTCGGGGCGTTGTTCAGCACCGGCGCGGGGAGGCGATAGACCGGCGGCCCGGCGGCGGGCTGCGCGGGCGCGGGCTCCGCCGGCTTGGCCTGCGCCGCCGTCGTGTTGTTGTTCTTGTTGCCGAAGCCGCCGCCGTTCGAGCAGCCGAGCAGCATGAAGTAGAGCGTTCCGCCGACGGTCGCGAGCGCGACCCCGCCCACGACCGACCCGAACAGCAGGGTTCGAATTGCGCCGTTCATGACTCCCCCGTAGAGGCCCCATGGTACCATGTCGTGCCTGAATGCATCCGATCATCGTCGTCGGGGGAGCGCGGATCGTGGCGTGGGCGGCGCTGGTCGCCGCCGGCGTCGTGCTCTCGTGGGCGCTGCTCCTCCGCCGCACGCACCGCCTCGGCTATCGCCGCCTGCCGGTGTTCCTGTGGGTGCTGTTCGCCTTCCCCGCGGGCGCGCTCTTCGCCAACGTTGCCGCCGGGCTGGTGCTGGCCGCCGTCGGGCGCGCCGGCTGGGCGGTGGGCGAGCTCGGCGCGAACGGCCTCACCGTCCTCGGTAGCATCTTCGCGTGCGTCGTCTTCTCGGTCGTCTACATCCGCCTCGTCTTCCGCGAGGCGCCGTGGCGGCTCCTCGACGCGGTCGCCTTCACTTTCCCGCTGTCGATGATGTTCGGTCGCCTCGGCTGCCTGCTGAACGGCTGCTGCTTCGGCCGCGTCGCGCCGCGCGCGCTCGGGCCGCTCACGCTGCCGCTCGGCGCCTACGACCCGTCGACGGACGCGGCGCGGTTCCACGCCGGGCTGCCGTCGGAGACGCCGCTCTGGGATCTGCCGCTCCTCCTCATCGCCTCCGAGCTGGTCGTGCTGGTGGCGGTCGAGTGGAGCTTTCGGCGACGGGCGCGGCTGCGGCTCGGCGACGGCGCCGTGATCTGCCTCGCGCTGGCGCTCGACAGCGCGTTCCGCTTCGGGATCGAATTCGCGCGCGGCGAGGAGCCGGTCGCGCGCTCTGGATGGGCCAACCCCTGGCAGCTCGTCGCCGGCGCCTTCGCCGTCGTCGCCGCCCTCGGGTTCGTGACGCGGGCGCGCGCTGGGGGGCGGCGCGCCGCGGTGGAGGCTGTCTCCTCGTGAGAGCTCTTTTTCTGTCTATCGTGATGATCGCCACCGTCGGCGCGAGCGCCGCCCGCGCGCAGGAGTGCGTCACCTGCCGCGTCGGCAAGTGCGACCAGATGTTCTGGATCCCGAAGTGCAAAGGGCGGGCGCCCGACGCCGCGCGCTCGACGGCGGGGCGCGCCTGCGGCGCCGGCGAGCGGCTGAAGCTCGACGCCGACGTCCCGCCGCGCCTCGTCGAGGGGAGCGTCGTCGGCGTGCGCATCAAGGCCAGCTGCGAGGCCTGGCTGGTGGTGCTCGACGTCGAGGAGGGCGGCGCGGCGTCGGTGATCTGGCCCTCGCCCAAGGAGCCCGCGCCGCGCGCGGCGCCCGGCGCGCCCGCCCATCTGCCGTCGGCGGCGGAGGCGCGCGCCAAGACCCACATCGAGGCGCAGCTCCGAACGCCCGATGTCCCGTCGCAGGAGTCGTTCGTGGTGTTCGCCTTCACCGATCGCGCCGACTTCAACCGCCTGAAGCCGGCGCCGCAGACCTCGCGCCCCGACGGCGCGGCCTATCTGGCGGAGCTGCGGCGGGCCGTCGCCGCGCTGCCCGAAGAGAAGCGCGCCGAGCTGAGCGCGCGCTTCGTGATCGAGCCGCGGCGCGGTCGCCCGTCGGGGGCGCAGCGATGAGCGACGAATCGCTCGACCTGAGCGGCCGGGTGTTCGGCAACTGGCGCCTCGAGCGGCGCCTCGGCGAGGGCGGCTTCGGCGCGGTCTACGAGGCGCAGAACGTCGCCATCCCGGGGCGGCGCGCGGCGGTGAAGGTGCTGCACCCGCACATGGCCTTCAACGGCGAGATCAAGCAGCGCTTCATCAACGAGGCCAGCGCCGCCAGCCGCGCCGAGCACGAGAACATCGTGCAGGTCTTCGACGGGGGCGTGACCCCCGACGGCTTCTGCTACTGCGTGATGGAGTTCCTGCGCGGCAACCCGCTGACGAAGCTGATCCAGGCGGGGAAGTTCGAGACGCTGCGCGCGTCGAACATCGGCGTGCAGGTGGCGAGCGCGCTGCGGGCGGCGCACGAGCTCGGGATCGTCCACCGCGATCTGAAGCCGGACAATATCTACGTCGTCCCGCGCGAGACCAATGCCGAATTCGTGAAGGTCCTCGATTTCGGCGTGGCGAAATTGATGACCGACGAGGGCGTGCAGACGCGCGCCGGGATGCTCATTGGGACACCGGCCTATATGTCGCCGGAGCAATGGCAGGCGTTACCGGATATCGACGGGCGCTCGGACGTCTACGCGCTGGGGATCATCCTCTTCGAGATGGTGACCGGCGGGCTGCCCTTCACGGGGCAGTCGACCTACGAGTGGCTCGACGCGCACCTCAACCGCGAGCCGCCCGATCCGGCGCAGTGGGCGAGCATCGATCCCAAGCTGTCGCGGCTCATCGTGCAGATGCTGAAAAAGCGGCGCGAGGATCGCCCGCAGTCGATGGCCGCCGTCGTCGACGCGCTGAAGGCGATCCGTGGGCCGTCGGGGGCGTTCGCGGTGCCGCAGCTCACGCGCGAGCAGGCGACGATGCTGGCGTCGGGCGACGGGGAGCTGTCGCAGAGCGGCCGCTTCCGCGCGGTCGCCGCGCCGACGCCGGCGCCCGCGCCCCCCACGCCGGTCGCGATCCCGTCGTCGGAGCCGCCGCCGCCATTGGCGACGGCGGTCCTGGCCGACCCGTCGGGCCGGAGCGCGTCGAACGTGACGCCGGGGCCGGTCGCGCGCGCGGTGACTCCAACGCCGGTCGGGCCGAAGCGGAGGCTGCCGCCGATCGCGATCGCGCTCGGCGTGCTCGCCGTCGTCGGTGCCGGCGCCGGCATCTTCGCGGCCACGCGCACCAGGCCGCAGCCGCCCACGCCCGAGCCGCCCAAGCCCGTCGTCGACAAGGAGCCGCCGCCCGTCGGCGAGCCGAAGGAGAAGGAGCCGAACGAGGAGCCGCCGCCCGTCCCGCCCGGCCTCGTCGCCATCGCGGGCGGCACGCTGCAGATGGGGCGCCCCGCCGGCCGCACGCCGACGCTGGACGCGCCGGTCCACCCCGAGACGATCGCGCCGTTCCTCCTCGGCAAGAGCGAGGTCACCGTCGGCGACTACCGCGAGTACGTCGACTCCGAGAAGGCGCGCGCCCCCTGGGCCGACGCGCGCGAGCCCGACCGCCACCCGAAGCTCCCGGTGGTCAACGTGACCCGCGAGGAGGCCGAGGCCTACTGCCACTGGCGCTACCCGAAGGGCGGGCGCCTGCCGACCGAGGCGGAGTGGGAGTGGGCGGCGCGCGGCCGCGACGGGAACCTCTACCCGTATGGGCCGCTTTACAAAAAAGAGTGTACGCACGGCGCGCGCCCGACGAAGAGGCCGGTCGACGTCGACGCGCTGCCCGCCTGCGGCGCGACCGCCGACGGCGTCGTCGGCCTGTCGGGCAACGTCTGGGAGTGGACCGCGAGCCCGGCGTCGGCCTACCCCGGCTCGTCGCTGCCGACGCCGCCGCCCGGCTTCTGGGTCGTCCGCGGCGGGAGCGCCTTCAACCAGTCCCCCGACGAGGTCACCGCCACGACGCGCAGCTTCGTGAACGCGCCGAATCCGCTGCTCGGCTTCCGGTGCGCCGCCTCGCGCTGATCGCGCTCGCGACCGTCGGGGCGTGCACGCGCGCGCCCGCGCCCCGCTCCGCCGCGACGACGACCGCGCCGACGGCGGCCGCCGCGCTCACCAGCAGCGACGACGAGGTGCGCTCGAACGTCACGCGCGCCGACTACGCCGGGTCGGAGGCCTGCGTGCGCTGCCACCCGGCGATCGCCGCCGCCTGGCGCGCCTCGCCGATGCACGGGATGACGCGCGCGGTGCGCGACGCGCGGCTGCAGGCGCGCTGGAGCGGCGCCTTCTCGTTCGTCCACGATCGCGTGCTCTTCGACGAGCGCGACGGCGTGCGCCGCATGACGATCGAGTCGGCGGGGCAACCGACGACGACCTTCCGCGTCACCAAGGTGGTCGGCGGCCACCACCGCGAGGACTACGTCGGCGTCGAGGAGGTGGGCGGCATGGCGCCCGCGCAGCCGCGCCCCGGCGACGAGCGCGTGCTGCCGGCGTCGTGGTCCTTCGCCGCGCAGGCCTGGCGCTACAAGGGCTACTCGGTGATGACGCCCGAGCGCCCCGGCCTGCGACCCGGCGCGCACTGGAGCCGCGTCTGCATCTTCTGCCACAACACCGTGCCGCTGCTCTCGACGGTGCTGGGTTCGCTGGCGGCTCCAAAGACTCGCGAAGCGAGGCGCGGGGGTCTCGGGGGCGAAGCCCCCGCATCAAAGACCGGGCCCTATCAGGGGATCACCGTCGACAAGAGCCTGCCGCCGCCCTTGCGCGCGACCATCGAGGTGACCGATCCGGCGGCGCTGGCGCGGGCGATCGACCTCGAGCTCGATCGCTTCGACGCGCACGCGCCGGACGGCGCCGATCTGCCGGCGCGCGCCGCGACGCTGATCCGGGCGACGCGCGCGCGCTTCGGCGAGCGCGACCTCGTCGAGCTCGGCATCGGCTGCGAGTCGTGCCACGGCGGCTCGATCGAGCACACGCGCCACCCGGGCGTGAGCCCGTCGTACACGCTGCGCGGGCCGCTCCGTCTCGTCGGGCCGGGCGGCGCGCCGCTCACGCGGGCGCAGACCATCAACCGGGTGTGCGCGCGCTGCCACCAGGTGCTCTTCACCGGCTACCCCTTCACCTGGGAGGGCGGCCGCCGCCTCGACGACGCGCCGGGCGGATCGCACATCAACTCGGGCGAGGCGCGCGACCTCATGATGGGCGGCTGCGCGACGAAGCTCGCCTGCACCGCCTGCCACGATCCGCACGCGCCCGACAACGCCGCGCGCGCGCAGGCGCTCGAGGGGCCGGCGGGGGTGGCGCTGTGCGTCGGCTGCCACCCCCAGTACGCGTCGACGGAGGCGCAGCGCGCGCACAGCCACCACGACCCGGCGGGCGCGGGCGGCCACTGCTTCGCCTGCCACCTGCCGCGCAAGAACATGTCGCTAGACAATAAACTGACGCGCTACCACCGGGTGGGCTCACCGACGGACGCGGCGCGCGTCGAGCGCGATCGCCCGATCGAGTGCGCGCTCTGCCACGCCGGCAAGACGACCGGCGCGCTCCTCGACGCGATGCAGGCCTGGTGGGGCAAGCCCGCCCCCGCCGACCGCGCCGCCGTCGAGCGCCTGAACGGCGGCGCCGGCGCCCTGCCGCTCGTCGCCACCCTCCGCCTCGGCAAGGCCCACGAGCAGGCCGCCGCGCTGGGCGCGCTCGCCGAGCACGCCCGCGACCTCCCCGACACGACGCGCCCCACCGCCGTCCCCCTCGTCGGGGCGCTGCTCCTGCACCCCATCCCCATCGTCCGCTACTTCGCCGACGCGGCCTTCGCGGCGCTCACGCGCGAGCCGACCGCCGTCGATCTCTTTGCCCCCCGGGAGACGCTGCGCGCGCAAATCGCCGCGCGCGTGAAGGCCGCTGGATATCAGCCGCTGATCCTCGATGGCCCCGCGCCAACCGCCGCGCCCGCCGACGGTGATAGATCCGCATGCTGGCGACGACCCGTCACCGCGACCTATTTGATGGTGAGGACGTTCCCAGCCGAGTAGGCGCTGAATTCGGGGGCGTACATCGACTGCACCGTCGCGGGCCCCACCCTGAACGTGCCCGCCATATTGGCCCGCACGCGATATTTGAAGGTGTACTCGCCGACCGGCAGCTGCTCGAAGAAGAAGTTGGCGCCGCTGTCTCGCACTTCCTCGTAGTAGGCGAGGCCGAGGTCGTACCTCCACTTCGAGGTCGCGCTCTCGGGCTCGAAGCCGGCGCCGCGTGGGTCGCGCAGGTGGACGTACTCGGCGGCGTGCTTGGTGCGCAGCGACACTTGGACCTCCAACTGATCGCCCGGCTGCAGCACCGCGCCCTCGGCGAGCGGGGTCAGCACCCAGTTGCCCTTGGCGTCGCGGTCGCGCTTGAAGTAGGTGCGCTTGACAGAAAAGAAGTCGCCCCGCTCCTCGGCCGGCAGCTTGTCCGTCGAGAAGTGCCAGGTCGCCGAGGCGAACATCACCCCCTTCGACTTCTTCTCGACGGTGACCGTGGCGTGCTCGGGCTTCACCTCCGGCCCCGGGATCACGATCTGCGACTTCCCGACGTACCGGTCGGGCTCGAAGGTCAGCGTGTTCACCACCGGGCCGATCGCCACGGTCGCCTGCTCGCGCACGCCGAGCGCCTGCTCCTTCTCGAGGTACGTCGCCAGCGAGTACAGCACCTCCGCCGTCGCGCGCGTCGACTTCCACTGGTTCAGCTTCTTGTTGAGCAGCAGCCAGAGCACCAGCCCGTCGTTCTTGGCGTTGCGCGGGTCGAGCTCCATCTGCGTGCGCAGCGCGAAGGCGTGCGACTCGATGGTGTCGTTGTACCAGAGCCACGAGCGGTCCTCGGGCGCCCAGAAGGTCCCCTGATCCTGGGCCGTCTTCGCCGAGTCCATCACGCTCGCCCACACCAGCTTGGCGTCGGCCTCGCGCCCCATCCGCTTCAGCGTCAGCGCGAGGTACCCCTTCAGCATCGGCGAGTGCTGCTTCCAGTGCTTGAAGCTGAAGTCGAGGATCTGCTTCCGCTCCGCCGCCGTCAGCGCGCCGCCGGTCCAGCTCTCATCGGGGTAGGCGCCCGCGACGTAGTTCACGAAGGTCAGGAACTCCCAGCAGCAGTCGTGCTGCATCGCGTACTGGAGATCCTCGCGCCGCACGTGATCGGCGACGTAGCGCCAGCCGCTCTGCACGAGGTCCTTCGGCACCGCGACCTTGAACTCCGCCGCCTTGGCGAACCCGTGCAGGAGGTAGAGCGTCATGTACGGCGACGGCGGCCCGCCCGGGAACCAGGGCCACCCGCCCGACGAGGTCTGCGACTTGCGCAGCTTGGCGATGGCGTCGTCGCGCGTCGCCTGCGCGATCTTCGGATCGAGCACCTTGATGAGCGGCGCCCCCGGGTCGGCCCCGCCCTGCGCCGTCTGCAGCCAGGGCGACTCCTCGAGCGCCATCTTCCGATTGGGGTCCGCCGCGTCGAAGCGCTCGAGCGCCGTCGGGCGCTTGGCGAGCTCGGCCGCCATTTTTGCGATAGACGGATATTTATCGAACAGCGACGTCACGATCCCCGTCGAGACGAAGCGGTTGAGCGTCTGCTCGGTGCACTCGTACGGGTAGTCGATCAGATAGGGCAGCGCCTTCAGCACCGTGAAGAAGAGCTGCGCGTCGACGGTCACCACCATCTGGTCGTCGGTGCGCGTCGGGTCGTCGTTCTTCTTGAGGTCATCGAAGGTCATCGTCCGCTTGTCGCCGTCGCGCAGCGTGACGAAGCGCGACTGCATGAGGTGCAGGCGACTCGGCAACACCGGCAGCGGCCGCAGCTCCCCGTCGGAGAACTGCCCCGCCTTCGCGGTCACCTGGAAGGCGTAGACGCCCACCTTGCGCGGCGCGGCCAGCGGGAAGGTCACGTTGGTCCCGCGCCCCGGCTCGGCGACGAACTCGCGCGTGAGCTCCTTCAGGCCGAAGGTCTTGCTCTCGTCGCGGCGCGACTCCGCGTCGAGCACCGCGATGGTCACCGTCCCCTTCATCGCCTCCTTGCCGGCGTTGTTGACCACCACCTTCAGCTCGGCGGTGTCCCCCTCGCGGAAGAAGCGCGGCACGTAGGGCCGCACCATCAGCTCCTTCACGCTGCGCGCCTCCTTGTGCACCGACCCCGACGAGAGATCGCGCGCGATGGCGTGCACCCACACGTTCCACGAGGTCACCGAGTCGGGCACCTGGAACTCGATCGCCGACTCGCCGTTTTTGCCTAGCAACAAATGCGGCTTGAAGAACGCCGTCTCGGCGAAGTTCGAGCGCACCGTCGTGGCGTCGCCGGCGTTGGCCTTCTTCTCGCTGGCGTCGTTCCGCTCGTCGGCGATCGTCTCGCCGGAGAGCAGCGCGACGGCGTTCCGCGACACCTTGGCCTCGGCCTTCTTGGCGGCGCCGCGGTCGTTGTTGTCCGCCTCCTCACGCTCGGCCGGCGGCGCCGCCGGAGCCGCCGCCGCCGTCGGCGAGCCCATCGCCCCCTCCTCCCCGCGCCCGCGCCGGTAGCGCATGCCCGGGCCGCCGATCCCGTAGCCGCTCAACACCACCAGCGAGTCGCCGTGCAGCGACGGCGGCGTCGGCAGCTCGATCCAGTTGCGATCGCGCGTCTGCGCGTAGGTGTTCCCCAGCGACGAGCGCGCCCACGGCACGCCGGTCCGCGACGGCCACAGCGCCATCGGCGACGGGAAGTGGTGCGGCGCGAAGACGTCGAGGCTGCGATCGTACATGTACGCCAAGAGCTCCGCCGTCGAGGAGTCGGCGGCGCGCCCGTTCGGCGCCTTCACCGTCACGCGGAAGGTCTCCTTCGCGCCCGGCCGCAGCGTGTCGCGGAACGTCGAGAAGGCGACCTCCAGCTGGCGATCGTCCCAGGGGACGAACACCGAGTGCTGCGACGAGAGGATCTGGTGATCGCGCGCGCCGGTCACCACCAGGCCGAAGCCGCCGCGATCGGCCTCGCGCACCGGCAGCTCGACGAGGGTCTCGTTCGCCGCCAGCCGCCGCCGCGAGACGCGCTTGGAATTCCGATAGACATCGAGGAAGAGCTCCTGATCGGCGAGCCCGGTCGTCACGTAGAGGCGCGCCGTGCCGCCCACCTTCACCGTCCCCTGCTCGAGGCGCGTGAGGAGCGCGAGCGGCAGCGACGCCTTCTGCCCACCGACGACGAAGTCGCGGAAGGTCTCGTACGTCGCGCCGAAGTCGTCCTGCGTCGTGTACTTCAGCCGATAGACGCCCGGAGGCAGCGCGCCGAGCGCGGCGACCGCCTGTCCCTTGTCGTCGTGGGTCAGCTCGCCCGACTTCTTCTCGTCCCCCTCGGGCCAGCGCGACATCGCCTGCTCGGGGCTGTCGCCGGCCCAGCGGGGGCGCAGCGCGTCGCCGGGCGTGGTGTAGGCGGTCGGGGCGTTGCGCTTGCCCTTGCCGCGGCCGTAGCCGAGCTCGCTCGGCGGGCGCGGCAGATCGGCGGGGAGCATCGCCGCCGCCGGCCCCTTCAGCGCGACCAGGCGGAAGCGCCCCTTCCCCGGGCGCGGCGCGGCGTCGAGATTGGTGCGGGCGATATTGATGTCAATCGAATTTCCGGCGAGGTAGACGCCGCCCGAGACCGAGATGCTCGCCTCCACCGACGTGAAGCCGAGGCGCACGTCGCGCGAGGCCGAGCGCGTCTCGCCGCCCTCGTCGGTGAGGTCGGCCTCGACGTGGTAGCTCCAGCTCAGATCCTTGCCCGCGCTCTCGTCGGCGACGGGGGTGAAGGCGACCTTGAAGGTGCCGTCGGCCTCGAGCGCGCTCGTGCCGCTGGCGATGGCCTGCTCGCCGCCGGCGCCGCCGCCGTCGACCCAGCCCCACGAGTACCAGTACCAGGGGTAGACCGCCGAGCGCACCACGCGCCAGCGCACGCGCCCCGTCGTCACCGGGAGGCCGAAGTAGTACTTCGCCTCGCCCACCACCGTCGCCGGCCTGTTGAGGCGCAGCGGCTCCTTGGCGTCGCGGAAGGAGACCTCGAAGGTCGGGCGCTTGTACTCCTCGACGCGCACGTAGGCCGATCCCGTCGCCGGCGCGGTCTCGACGTGCCACTGCCCGAGGAGCCGCCCCGTCGGCAGCGTGAAGGTGCCGGAGGCCGAGCCCCACTCGTTGGTCTTCACCTTCTGCTCGGTGACGACCTGGTTGTTGGCGTCGCGGAGGCGCACCGTCAGCGCCTCGCCGCCGGCCGTGCGGAGCTTGGCCTCGTCGGGGCGGCCGCGGTAGGCGATCACCTTCCAGTGCAGCGGCTGCTGCGGGCGGTAGATCGAGCGGTCGGTGTAGAGGAGCGCCTGGAAGACGTCGCGCGGCGACGAGGGGCGGCTGAAGTAATAGGACGACGACTCGAGCGCGACGTCCTTGCCGTTGTCGTCGAGCGCGACGAAGAAGTGCGACTGCGCCTCGCCCGCGCCGAAGGGGAAGAGGGCCAGCCCGTCGGCGTCGACGCGGCGCGAGCCGACGCGGCGGTGGCCGCGCTGCCAGTCGTAGCGGTACATCGCCACCTCGGCGCCGGTGGCCGCGCGCCCCGTCGAGCCGCGCAGCACCGTCAGCTCGACGCCGCCCGCCCCGTCGTTGCGCGTGACCATCACCAGGTCGGTGACGATGAAGTTGGTGAAGGCGAGGCGATTTTTGTCTTCGCGAAAATCCTCGCGCGCCGAGGCGACGATCACGTAGAGGCCCTTGTCGCGGAGCGGCGGCGTGACGAAGGTGCGGTGGTGCTTGTAGTCGGGCGTCGACGGCAGGTCGGCGCTCCAGGCGGCGACCGGCTTGCCCGAGGCGAGGAGCTTGTCGTGCTCGTTGTAGGACGGCAGGAGGTTGTAGTCCTTCGACGACTCGATGCGCTGGAGGAGGTCGACGGCGTAGGCGCGGAACCAGAGCTTGCCGAGGTTCTTGTGGGTGACCTCGAAGGAGCGCTTCCCGGGCCCGTCGGCGGTCATGCCCTGGATCGAGAAGTCGGGCGACTCGATCGACGCGACGATGGTGCGGCAGGTCTGGCCGCCGACCGAGCGCGGCGAGGCGGTCATCCCCTCGAGGGCGAGCTTGCGCGCGCGCACCTGGTCGCCCTCGTCGTCGCGGATCCAGCTCGCGAGGCGCGCCACGCCCATCGACCACCACTCGGTGCCGCGGTACTGCGGGAGGAGCTCGGCGACGTGGGCGCGGGTCGCGTCGAGCTGGGCCTCCTTGGAGAAGTGGCGGCGGAGCTGCTCGACGCGCGTGAGGTGCGCCTCGAGGGCGGCGTCGCGGCGGCCGCGCCGCTTGTGCCACTCCTCGAGGTCGTCGAGGACGGCGGCGATCTTGGTGACGGGGTGGGCCGCCGGGTCGTCGAGCTTCACGTTCTGCGCGGCGGACGGGTTGCCGCGGAGGAGCGTGTCGAAGTCGAGGCGGAAGGTCTCGTTCGACTGCTCGGGCGTCCACAGCGAGGTGTCGGCGAGCGTCTCGACCGCGAGGTAGGAGAGCGCGTCGCGCAGGCGGCCGCGGACCTCCTTCGGGTAGTTATTCTGATTGACGATATTCCCGAGCGCGGCCACCGACTCGTCGCCGAGCTCGGCGCGGCGGGCCCACACGCGCTGCCAGGCCTTCTGCGCCTCGGCGACGATCTGGTCGGCGGTCCAGGCCTTGAGGTCGACGGTGCCCTTGGCGTCGACGCGCTCGCGACGGCGGATCTCCCACGAGTAGTCGTGCACGTAGCGGGTGAGCGCGTCGGCGTAGACGATCTCGAGGACGAGCGTCGCCATCGCCGACTTCGGCCAGGGCTGCTCGCGCAGGAGCCGCACCGCGGTCTCGAAGCCGCCGAGGGCGCGCCGGAGGCGGACCTCCTCGACGAGAGCGCGGGTCCAGTTGGGCTCGTCGTTGGCCTTCTTGGCGGCCTCGCGGATCTCGACGACCTTGGCGGCGGCGGCCTCGAGCTTCTGCTCGCCCTCGAGCTTCTCGACCTCCTTCCAGGCGGCGGCGCGCGACTGCGTCTTCTGCCACCAGCCCTCGGTCATCGCCGAGGCGGCGGCGCCGGCCGCGTCGGCGGCGCGTTCGCGTCTGCCGCACGCGACGCAGACGGCGATGAGGCCTAGGGGAATCGCGACGAGACGAAGACGGACTCGGGCCATGGTGCGAACCATACCCCGACCAACGTCCAGTGGCGCGTCGCCGGTCTACGCGAGTGACCGATCGCCCTTGACCCCGCGCGCCGCCGGGGTTAGAAGAATCGGCACTGCTGTTCGCTGCGGGCGTAACTCAGTTGGTAGAGTACTTGCTTCCCAAGCAAGCTGTCGCCGGTTCGAGCCCGGTCGCCCGCTCCCCATCTCTGATGGATGCACGCGCGAAGCCGCTGTCCCCGACGGGATCAGCGGCTTTTTTGTTTGTCAGAAATTGATCAGAAATTGATCTGCGGGAAGACGGTGGGGCCGGACGAGGACTGCGAGAGGCCGACGCCGAGCCCAACGCCGAGCCCGACGACGGCGACGCCGCCGATGATGGTCCAGAACCACCAGCGCTTGTAGACCGGCTTCGACGCGGGCGCGGCGGTGGAGGTGACGGCGGCGGTCGTCGTCGTGACCGCGGTCGTCGAGGTCGTGGGCGCCGGCTGCGGTGACACCGACGGCGTGGGGATGGTCGTCGGGGTGGTCGTCGGCGTCGTGGCGGCGGGCTCGGGCTCGGGCTCGGCCTTCGGCGGCGTCTTCGGCTCGATGACGCCCTGGGGCTCGCGGCGCTTGGTCGCGCCCTCGGCGGCGATGTCCTTCTCGAGCGCCTCGACGACGCGCAGCACCTCGGCGCGATTGGGCGCGTCGGTCATCCGCCGCAGGTAGCTGCGGTAGGTGCGGATGGCCTCGGCCTTCTCGCCGAGCTGGCGATAGCACTGCGCCATGTTGAAGAGGAACGCCGGCTCCTCGTAGGTGAGGTAGCCCTTCTTGAACGAGTCGAGCGCCTGGCGGAACTCGCCGACGTCGTAGAGGCGCGTGCCCTCGTTGTACAGCTCGCGCGCGCGCGCCTTGTCGCCAGCGACGGCGACGCCGGGCAGGGCCATCGCGACCAGCAGCGCGAGCGCGATCAGGGAACGGGAGATCATCGAACGGGCCATGAGCGACTCCTCCCTCATCACGGCAAGCAGCAGAAGGTGACGGCGCTCGTGGTGTTCGGCGCGACGCCGCCGGTCGGGGTCCCGCCGCTGACGCCGCACGACCCGCCGGTGAGCTGCGTCGCGGTGACGCGATTCCAGCCGTAGTCGACGACGCTACCGCCGCCGATGCCGGTCGCGCAGGTGCCGGTCGTCGCGTTGTTGGTCGTGACCGGCGGGAGCGAGCTGTCGCAGCAGTCGAGCGTGCAGGGGAGGAGCTGCGCGTTGCACGTCGGGGTCGCGTTGTTGAGCGTGCCGCAGTTGCAGCCGACGCACTGCCGGTTGTCGGTGGCGCTGGAGTACTCGACGGTCTGCTTGACAGTAAATCCGCCCGGGCAGGCCACGTCGCCGTTCTGGTAGATGCACAGCTTCGGGAGGAACGGCTGGGTCGGCTTGGGACGGCAGGTCGCGCCGCCGCCGCCGCAGCCCGCGCCGCCCGTGCCCGTCGGAGCGCAGGCGCGGCCACCGGTGTTCCAGCCGATCGGCGGGCGGTTCGTCACCGTCGTGTCCGACGTGAGCGTGCAGGAGGGCGCGGCGCCGAGGTTCGTGAGCGAGCAGGCGCGCAGCGTGAGCTGGGCGCTGTTGGTGCCGGTCAGGTTCGACGCGCAGGTGCCCTGACCGTCGATGTCCAGCGTGGTCGTCCCCTGCAGCCCGCCGTTGCAGTTGCTGCTCGTGTAGCGCGTGATCTTGTCGACGCAGCAGCCGACGTTGCTCGGCGTCGGGGGCGCGCAGCCGCAGTTGCTGCACGTGACCGCGCCGGCCATCGGATCCTTGAAGCCGGTGTACACCGACGTGGGGAACGCCGTCGGGCAGCTCGCCGGGACGTTGGCGAGCGGGCCCTCGAAGAGCTCGACCGGGCCGTTCCAGCCGCCGGGCACCGCCGGGACGCAGGCGTAGGCGGTGCACTGCGGGTCGGCGCAGTCGACCATCCCGTCGCCGTTGTCGTCGACGCCGTTGTCGCAGATCTCGGCGCGGAACATGTCCGCGGGCGGGCTCATGTCTCGGCCGGTCGCCAGATCGCCGCTCGCCAGATCGGCGCTCGCCAGATCGACGGCGCTCGCCAGATCGACGACGCTCATCAGATCCGACGACGTCGACGAGAGGTCGGACTCGAGGGCGAGATCGAGCGCCGACGCCAGGTCGGGCAGCGACTGGTTCGCGAGGTCGACGGTGATCGCGCGCGTGGACGACAGATCGACGCTGGTCGATCCGACGCCGACGAGCGCGCCGCCGTTCCAGCCGCTCACGACGAAGCGCACCGTCCCCGTCGGAGCGGCCGAGAACTTGAGCGCCACCTGCACCGGGAGCGCGACCGGCGAGGGCAGCGACGAGCGCCTCGACGCGGTCAGCGCACCATCGGCGTCGATGCGCAGCTCATCGACGCTGCCGGCGCCGCGCACGGTGAGGGTGAAGCAGAGCCCGCCGACGCCGTCGCAGGCGTCGCGCGTGCCGCCGCACGACGAGAGAAAGACGGGCGCGGCGAGCAGCAGCGCGGCCAGGTGCACTCCACGGAACAGCATGTCCCCCCCTACGTACGAAGCGAGTCCGCGAACCAGCGCGACTACCGTATCACATCACGGGGGTGCGCCCGCGAGGATCCAGCGTCGGATTTGGTCGATTCGGCAGTCGGGGAGCGGCTCGGCGCCGAACTCGCCGCGCGGCATCTGCTCGCCGGCGCAGGGCTGGGTTTGCGTGAGCTTGGCGACGAGGTAGCTGCGCGTGGGATCGCCGGGGACGACCAGGGTGCCGCCGCAGCTCTCGTCGACGCGCTCCATCGTCGTGGCCGCGCGGCCGACGAGCGAGCCGTAGGCGCGCCCGGCGGTGAGGTCGACGGCGGCGGTGGCGTCGTGGCAGCCGCTGCAGACCGGGTCGAAGATCGTCGCCTGGATCGCCGCCAGCGTCGGCGGCGGGCCGCCGTCTCCGACGACGCACGGCTCGGCCGGCGCGAGGTCCGGCGCGGGCGCGCGCGGCGGCGTCGTCGAGCACGACGCGGCGAAGAGCGCGACGGCGAGCGCGAGCACCTCCTGGCGAGTCACCGGTGTGAGTGTAGCCGCGAGCGGTACACTCGTCACGTGGAACGTTCGCTCTTCGCCGCGCGCCTCGCCGAGGCGGCGCGACGCTGCGTCGACTTCGCACGCCAGTTCGTGATCGAGGCGCTGCCGGAGACGCCCCGCTTCGAGGTGCGCCTCGTACGACGGCAACCCGCTCCACCCCGACGAGGTCGTCTTCCCCGACGATGGCGCGCGTCATCCACCGGAGCAGCTCGCGCGGATGACGGAGGAGGCGCTCGTCGCGCTGCTCTGGCGTGACGGCGCGGTACCCGAGTGGATCAACCTCTCCGTGATCGGGATCGACGCCGGCGCGACCCTCGTCGAGGTGATGGCCTGCGGCCGCTTCACCGCCAACGACGCGCTCCTCTATCACGCGCACGAAGGGCGGCCGCCGTTCCATGTGCTCGGGCCGGCGTTGCCACCCGACTCGATGCGCGACGGTCCGGGGCGGTTCAGCCTGTTCTGGTCGGTGCACGCCAAGGATCCGACGGCGCTGCGACGCGTGCTCACCGACGCCGCGACGAACGTGCGCCTCCTCGTGGTGCGAGGCGATTGGTGCGACGACACCCTCCTCGACGAGGCGAAGGCACTCACCCGGCTGGTGTCGCTGCGCCTCGAAGGCACGCGGGTGCGCGGCCCGGGCCTCGGCGCGCTGTCGCCGCTGTCGCTGCTCTCGTGGACCAGCATCGGCGCCGACCCCATCGACCTCACCTGGTTGCGCGCGCACGCATCGCTCGAGCTGCTCCACCTCGCGGGCGAGCCGGCTGTGCTCGGCGGGGTCGAAGCGCTCGCCGCGCTGAAGAACCTGACCTCGGTGGACGTCTGCGTGCCGTCGCTGACCGACCTGTCGTGGGTGCGCGCGCCCCGCCTCACCCACGTCGACCTCGCGGGCACGCGGGTCTCCGACAGGGAGCTGCGACACCTCGCCCTGCTGCCACGGCTCCGGACGCTCGACCTCTCGAGGACGCCGATCGGCGACGAGGGCGTCGTGGCGATCGCCGGTGTGCCGACGCTGTGGCGCCTGTGGCTGCGGGGGACCGCGATCACCGACGCAGCGCTCGCCGCGCTCCAGTCCGCGCAAAAGCTCGATCGCCTCGATGTGCGCGGAACGCGCGTCAGCCGCGAGGCGATCGAGCGCCTCAGGCGAGCGCGCCCCACGCTCAAGGTGATCGCGGAGGGGTGAGTCGCTCGCGCCCGTCGCGCAGGGTGGCGGCCTCGGCGCGGAGCCAGGCGCGGAAGGCGGCGACGGCGGGGCGGGCGAGGTTCTCGCGCGGGGTGACGAAGTAGTAGGCGCGGCCCGTCGGGAGGGGGCGGAGGCGGGGGAAGGGAAGGGCGAGGCGGCCGGCCTCGAGGTCGTCGATGGCGAGCGAGCGGCGCGCGAGCGCGACGCCCTGGCCGCGCACCGCCGCCTCGACGAGCATGCTGGAGTCGGTGAAGACGAGGCCGCGCTCGGCGTCGACGCCGCGCAGGCGGTGCGCCTCCAGCCAGCGGCGCCAGCCGTCGGGCTCGTCGTCGCGGAGGAGGACCTGGCGGCGCAGGTCGGCGGGCGTCGCCAGGCGGCGCGCGAGCGCGGGCGCGCAGACCACGATGAGCGCGTCGTCGGCGAGCTTGTCGACGACGAGCCCGCTCGGGCGGGTGCGGCCGTAGCGGATGCCGACGTCGATCGGCTCGACGGAGAAGTCGACCACCTGCTCGCTCGGCGAGATGCGCACGTCGATGCCGGGGTGGCGCTCGAGGAAGCGGCCGAGGCGCGGCACCAGCCAGCGGGCGCCGAACGACGGCAGCACCGTCACCGAGACCACCGGGCGAGCCGACGCGGCGCGGGCGCGGAGCCGCTCGTTGGCCTGCTGGAGGCGCGAGAAGACCTCATGGAGCTCATGGAACCAGGCCTGCCCGGCGGCGGTGAGGGTGACGCGGCGGGCGGCGCGGTGGAAGAGCGGCGTCCCCAGGTGCTCCTCGAGCAGCTTCACCTGGTGGCTCACCGCCGTCTGCGTCACCGACAGCTCGGCGGCGGCGCGGGTGAAGCTGAGGTGGCGCGCGGCGGCCTCGAAGGCGCGCAGCGCGGTGAGCGGCGGCAGCGGGTGGGCCTGCGCCATGGGCGCCATTTTACATGAGCTGAATTCATGTGTCGTGAGGCGATCTCGTTGGTCGGGCGCGCGCGGGCGCGGTAGGGGTGGGGCATGAAGCTCTATCGGTTTCGCTACAGCCCCTACGCGCGCAAGGTGCAGATGGTGCTCGACCTCCTCGGGGCGCGGTACGACCTCGTGGAGGTGGCCTACGGCGAGCGCGACGAGCTCGCGCGCCTCACCGGCGGGAAGTCGGTGATGGTGCCCGTGCTGGTCACCGACGACGGGCGGGTGATCGGCGAGTCGCGCGTCATCTGCGAGCACCTCCTCGAGGGGCGGACGACGGCGCTGGTGCCGGCGCCGCTCGACGGGCCGATCTGGGCCTACGCCGACTTCTGCGACGGGCCGCTCGAGGACGTGCTGTTCCGCATCGCCTCACCGTTCGTGCGCGACCAGTGGGAGCGGCCGTTCGAGCGTGATGGTCAAGGAGCGCAAGTTCGGGGCCGGCTGCGTCGACGCCTGGGAGCGCGATCGCGAGGCGCTGGTCGCGCGGGTGCGGCACCTGCTCGCGCCGACGCTGCGGACGCTGCGCGCGCGCCCCTTCCTGTTCGGCGACGCGCCGACGCTGGCCGACGCCGCGCTCTACGGGAACTGCGCCATGCTGGCCGAGGCCAGCCCGACGATCCTCGGCGCCATCGCCGAGGAGCTCCCCGCCTTCGCCGCGCGCCTCGAGGCGGCCGCCGCGATCAGGTGACGCGCTCGAGGAGGGTGGCGACGCCGAGGCCGGCGGCGCCGCTGACGGCGGCGAGGGCGTAGCGGGCGCCGCGGCGCTCGAGCTCGTCGACGGCGTTGAGGAGGAGGATGGCGCCGGTGGCGCCGAAAGCGTGGCCGAGCGCGAGCGTGCCGCCGTTCGGGTTGAGGCGCTCGTCGTCGACGGCGAGGTCGCGCTGGAAGCGCAGGCAGAGCGCGGCGAAGGCCTCGGCGTACTCGAAGACGCCGACGTCGCCGGGGCGCAGGCCGGCGCGGGCGAGCACGCGCTCGACGGCGGTCTGGCCGGCGGTGAGCATGACCACCGGATCGCCGGCGACGGTGGCGCTGGCGACGACGCGGGCGCGCGGGCGGAGGCCGAGGCGCGCCGCCTGCTCGCGGCTGGCGATGGCGACGAGCGCGGCGGCGTCGGCGAGCGGCGGCGAGGTGGCCCGGGTGTGGAGGTGGCGAATTTCTGTCAAGCGCGGGAAGCGCGCGCGCACGATCGCGTCCTGGCCGGCCGCGCCCAGCTCGGCGAAGGCCGGCGGCAGCGCGGCGAGGTCGGCCGCCGAGGGCGCGTAGTCGACGAGCTCGTCGCGGGCCAGGCCCCCGACGGGGACCACGCTGGAGGCGGCGGCGCCGCTCGCCCAGGCGCGGCGGGCCTTGCCGCGCGTGCGGAGCGCGTAGCCATCGAGCGCCTCGCGCGTCAGGCCCTCGTCGGTGGCGACCAGATCGGCGGCGATGCCCATGTGCACCGAGCCGACGGCGGCCATCACCGCCGGGTCGGCGTAGAGCGGGCCGCGGTCGGAGAACATCGGCACCCGCGACACCGACTCGACGCCACCGGCGACGACCAGCGCCGCGTCCCCCGCGCGCACGCGCGCCGCCGCGAGGTTGGCGGCGTCGAGGCCCGAGGCGCAGAAGCGGTTCACGGTCGCGCCGGGCGCGGGCCAGCCGGCGACGAGCGCCGCGGTGCGCGCGAGGTTGCAGCCCTGGGCGTCGACCTGCGTCGCGCAGCCGAGCAGCAGATCGTCGACGGCGTCGGGCGGGAGGCCGCGCGCCGCCAGCGCCTCGAGGAGCGCGGTCACCAGCTCGAGCGGCGCGACCTGCGCGAGGCCGCCCTTGGCCGAGGCCTTGCCGCGCGCGGTGCGGACGCCGGCGACGACGACGGCGTCGGTCACGCGCCGCGCCCGAGCTGCGCGGCCGGGGCCCAGCAGGCGTGGGTGCCGCTCGCGATGCGCTCGGGCAGCGCCACGCGGGCGATCGGCCCGTCGGAGATCCGCGCCGCGTCGAAGATCCAGCACTCCGAGCGATCGCGCGCGACGTCGCTCACGAACGACACCACCCAGCCGTCCTCCTCGGCGCTGCCGCCGGCGCGCGGGGCCACCGGCGCCTCGCTGCCGTAGACGCCGTCGGGGAAGCGGAAGCGCTGGGTCGCGCCCGTCGCCACGTCGAGGCGCAGCAGGCCGTCGAAGAGGAACCAGCCCGGCTTGTTGGTGGCCGTGACTGTATAGCGGTATTTCCGCCCGGCGAAGCGGCCGTTCAGCGTCGGGAACTCGCAGCAGTCGTCGCCGAGCGGCTCCTCGCGGGTGCGCCCCGTCGCCAGATCGAAGCGCCAGCGCCACGGCCGGCAGCCCATCGCGCCCATGTCGACCATCTTCTTGAGCGCGGCGTACGCCCCGTCGGCGGGGTCGGGGCGCGGCATCGGGTCGCGCTGATGAAACCCGTCGAGCACGAGCTCGCTGCCCTCTTCGTAGGCGTTGATGAAGTGCAGGACGTAGGTGGGCGACGCCTCGAACCAGCGCACGTCGTCGGCGCCGCCCCGTCGCGGCAGGACGGCGAAGCGCGAGGGCAGGTCCTTGTAGAAGCGCGGGCGGTGGATCCCCTGAGCGAGGAGCGCCGGATCCCAGAAAATGGGGAAATCGTTCAAAATCGAATAACGATCGGTAAAGGCCATGTCGTGGGGCAAACGGGGCCCCGGCAGCGGCACCGCCGTCTCGTGCACCGGCCGCCCGTCGCTGTCGAGGACCCCGTAGCGCAGGTAGGGCGCCTCTTTCGAATAGGAAAACCAGAGCAATTCGCCGGTGTGCTCGTCCACCTTGGGGTGCGCGGAGACGCCCCAGGAGGGCGCCCAGGGCGCGGGGCCGAGCTGCGCCAGCGTCACCGGGTCGTGCTGGTAGACGTCGCCGCACTGGTAGAAGGTCGAGAGCGCCCGCCCGGCGTGGACCACCACGTCCGTCGACGAGGCGTCCTTCATGCGGCCGCGCGCGCCCCAGCCGTCGCGCGTCGACAGCGACGGCGGCTCGATGATGCCGGCCCACAGCGGCGCGCCGGCCTCGAGCTCGGCGGCGAGCCCGGCGGTGCGCACGAAGCGGTTGCGGTAGGAGGCGCGCCCGCCGGCGAAGCGGATGGCGTGCAGCATCCCGTCGCCGTCGAAGGGGTGGTAGCGGCCGAGCGACGGCAGCACCGGGTTCTCGGTGTTGCGCAGGTAGACCCCGTCGAGCTCGTCGGGGATGCGCCCCTCGACGACGTCGAGCGCGTCGGCGTCGTGCTCGTCGAGCTGCGGGCGCCAGGCGCCGGTCCGATAGGGGTGGTCGTCGTCGGGCGGCAGGCGGCTCTCGAGGTGTCCCACGATGCGGTCGTTCATCACTCTCTCCCGACGATGAAGCTGACGACGGTGGTGGTGCTGCCGCCGATGTTGAGCGTCGCCACGCGGCGCGCGCCGTCGACCTGGGTCTCGCCCGCGCGGCCGGCGACCTGGCGCGCGGCGTCGAGCAGCATGCGCACGCCGGTCGCGCCGACGGGGTGGCCGAGGCCGATGAGGCCGCCGCTGGGGTTCACCGGGAGGCGGCCGCCGCGCTCGAGCGCGCCCTCCTCGACGGCGCGCCAGGCCTCGCCGGGCGGGGTGATCCCCAGGTGATCGATGGCCAGGTACTCGGTCACGGTGAAGCAGTCGTGCACCTCGACGGCGTCGAGCGCCTCGGGGCCGGGCAGCCCGGCGCGACGGTAGGCGTCGAGGATGGCCGCGCGGAGGTGCGGCAGGAGGTAGGGCTGGCCGGCGCCGCGGGCCAGCTTTTCGTCAAGCGACAATCCGGCGGTGCGGTGGCCCCAACCGACCAGGCGCGGGATGTTGTCTAGCGAGAAGCCGCGGCGCGCGGCCCAGGCGGCGGCGAAGCGACGGCTGGCGAGGACGACCGCCGCGCCGCCGTCGGTGACCTGGCCGCAGTCCTGGCGGCGGACGCGCCCCTCGACGACGGGGTTGAGCGCGTCGTCCTCGGTGAAGGCGCCGGGCGCGAAGCTCCAGCCGCGCGTCTGGGCGCGCGGGTTGTGTCGGGCGTTGGCGAAGTTCTTCCGGGCGATGGCCGCGAGGTGCGCGTAGGCGAGGCCGTGGCGGCGGTCGAGCTCGTCGGCGAGGCGCGAGAACTGGTGCGGCCAGAGGAAGCGCGCGCCCTCTCCCTCGTGGCCGACCCAGGCGGCGGCGCCGAGGTGGCGGGCGGCGAGCTCGCCGGGGACGTTGCGCTCCTGCTCGACGCCGAGGACGAGCGCGCAGTCGTAGCGGCCGGCCTCGAGCTCGGCGGCGGCGGCGAGCGCGGCGATCGAGCCCGAGGCGCAGGCGGCCTCGTGGCGCGCGGCGGGGAGGCCCCACAGCGACGGGACGACGGTGGCCGGCAGCGCGCCGAGCTGCGCCTGCCCGGTGAAGAGCTCGCCGAAGGCGTTGCCGACGTGGACCGTGCCGAGCTCGGAGGGCTCGACGGCGGCGTCGGCGAGCGCCGCCTCGACGACCTCGCGGGTCAGCTCGGCGAGGCCGACGCCCTCGCGCGCGAGGTTGCGGGCGAAGTCGCTCTGCGCGCCGCCGAGCACGAACAGGGAATTTTCTGTCAACGCTTGGCTCCCTTCGACTGCGACGGCGCCCGGCCGGCGAGCAGCGCCTCGGCGAGCGACAGCGCCAGCCCCTGCGCCGCCCGCCGCGAGCGGAGCTGCCCGGCGACGTAGAGCGCGGCCACCCCGTGCGTCGCCGCCCACAGCTCCTGGGTCACGCTGACCGCGTCGCCGTCGAGGACGCCGGCCGCCAACGCGCGCGCGACGATGTCCTCGAGCAGGCGGAAGGCGCGGCGGTGCGCCGCCTTCAGCGTCGGGTAGCCGCGCATGTGCGGCTGGTTCAGATCGGACATCACCCGGAAGGCGTGCGGCTCGTCGACGGCGAAGTCGACGTAGCTGCGCGCGCCCGCGCGGATCGCCGCGCGCGGGTCGTCGATGGCGCCGAGTCGGCGCTCCTGATAGGCGATGAAGCGCTCGACGGCGCGCAGGCGCACCGCGGCGAAGAGGTCGTCCTTGTCGGCGACGTAGCGGTAGATCATCGCGTGGCTCACGCCGAGCTCGCGGGCGAGGGCGCGCAGCGTGACGGCGCGATAGCCCTCCTCGGCGAAGCGGCGCAGCGCCAGATCGCTCAGTCGATCGCGGAAGGCGGCGACGACCGCTTCGCTCAACGCCGGACGGGCCACCCCGTTTAGTTACCAGTGGTCGATAAACACCGCAAGGCGCGGGTGGCGTAGACTGGGCCTGTGCGGACTTTGCTCACGATGGTGGCGCTGGCGCAGCTCGTGGCCGTCGGGGCGGCGCGCGCGGACAGCTCGGTGCCGGCGCCGCCGGGAGCGCCAGCGACGGACGGGGTGGTGCGCGGCGGCGTGCGCTTCCGGGTGACGGCGGCGCTCGAGCGCGGCGGGGTGCGCCTGCGCGCGACGGCGGAGTCGGCGGACGGGGCCGAGCATCGCATGCCGACGCAGCCGCTCGTCGTGAGCGGGCTCGTGAGCTGCCCGGTGGAGGGGCACGCCTTCGGTGAGGGGGGCGGCGGCAGCGACGGGTGGGCGACGGCGCTGGCCATCGCCCCGGGCGCAGCGCCGACGGTCGTGCTCAATCGCCTGGTGAAGAGGGAGCTGAAGCCGTTCCCGCGCGGCTGCACCATCGACCTCACGCTGGGCCTCGACAGCGTCGACGGGCGGCGCGTCGAGCCGTCGCTCGTCGCCGTCGTGACCTGGCGCCACCAGCGCCCGCGCGGCGACGAGCTCGAGGTGCGGGCGCCGCGAGGTCCGAGGGGCGATCGCGTAGACTGAGCGGGTGAAGGGAGGGCGCCCGTGACCGCCATCGACGACGGCCGCGACGAGATCCGCGCGTCGATCGAGCGGACGCTGGCGCGCGAGGCGCGGCGCAACGAGCTCACCGTCGGGTGGGTGCGGCTCCTGGTGGTGACGATCACCGCGCTCCTCGAGTGGGTGGGCGTGCTCGTGCCGCTCGACGGCGTGGGCCTCACGCGGCGGCTGCCGCTGGCGATGGGGATCACCATCACGATCTGGTGGGCGCTCGCCGCCGTCGTGGTGGTGCTGCTCCGGCGCGCGCCGCCGCCGCGCGCGCTCACGCTGGCCATCCCCGTCGTCGACGCGACCTTCCTCTTCCTCGAGCACGTCTACGCCTGGCGCCACGTCGTCGGCGTCGGCTTCGAGCCGCACGCGGTGACGGCGAGCTACGGGATCACCTGCTCGCTCCTGGCGATGTCGGGGGCGCTGCGGCTCACGCGCGGGCAGGCGGCGTGGAGCGCGCTCCTCGCGATGGCCACCTTCGCGGCGGGGAACCTCGCCGTCGGTGCGTTCGCGCGGCCGGCGAGCGTCGTCTTCAGCGTCAGCCTCCTCGTCGGGACGACGCTGTTCGCGCTGCGGATGACGGCGGTGGTGCGGCGCTCGATCCAGAGCGAGGTCGCCAAGCAGGCGCTGCGGCGGCTCCTGCCCGAGGGCGTCGTCGACGAGGCGCACGCCGATCCGCTGGCGCTCGTGACCACGCCGCGCGCGACCGACGCGACGGTGCTGGCGACCGACCTGCGCGGCTTCACGGCGATGGCCGAGGGGCTGGCGCCGGCGGAGGTGCTGGCGTTCCTGAACGAGATTCAGGGGGCGCTCGCGCGGGTGGTGCGCGAGGCGGGCGGCACCGTCGACAAGTTCATCGGCGACGGGATGCTGGCGGTGTTCGGCGCGCCCGCCCCCGTCGAGGATCACGCGGCGCGGGCGCTGCGAGCGGCGGCCGGGCTGCGCGCGGCGATCGCCGGAGTGAACGCGGCGCGGGCGGCGCGCGGGCAGGCGGCGGTGCGCATCGGCGTCGGCGTGCACTCGGGCGCCATCGTCACCGGCTGCCTCGGCGGCGCGGCGCGGCTCGAGTTCACGATCATCGGCGACACCGTGAACACCGCCGCGCGCCTCGAGGCGCTGACCAAGGAGCGCGGCGTCGACATCCTCATCAGCGACGAGACCGCCCGCCGCGCCGGCGCCGCCGTCGCCCCCCTCACGCCGCTCGGCGAGGTCACCCTCCGGGGACGCACCACCCCCCTCGCCATCTACACGCTCGGCGCGTAACGTCGGCGGCTCACGTGCCCCTTCTTTCACACGGAGAACGGAGGACGGAGGTCAGACGGAGTTTCTTGTCATTCAGAAAATCTCCGTCCGTGCTCCGTGCTCCCTCCTCCGTGTAAAAGGAAGCGCGTCGAGCCGCGACCGGTGCACGTCAAGGGCAGCTGGTCAGGGAGCGGATCCAGTCTTCGACGACGGCGACGCCGTCGGGGTGGATGAGGCTGGTGCCGAGCGGCGGCATCTGGTTGGCGCCGCGGGTCTTCATGCGCAGCGGGACGACGGAGCGCGCCGGCTCGCCGGGGGCGATCAGCACGGCGTTGGTGACGCCCAGGGTCCCCGACTGCGGCGTGACGTTGCACAGCCCGGCCATGGCGAACGATGTTGTATAGCGGAAATCCTGCCCGCCCTGACCGGGGCCGCCGGGGCGGTGGCAGTTCGAGCAGTTCGCGTGCAGGTAGGAGCGCGCGCGATCGGCCACCGGCGCCGCCGAGCCGAGCGACGGCAGCGCCGGCAGCGTGACCGGCGTCCCGGCGAGCGGCGCCGAGAAGAGGCCGATGTGATCGAGCGTCGTGAGCTGGTTCGACTTGCGCCCCAGCGTCTCGCCGGGGACGAGGTAGACGTGATCGCGGTTGAGCTGCGCGGTCTCGAGGCCGAGCGTCCGCCCCGCCGCCTGCGTGTGACAGGTCACGCAGTCGGGGCGGCTCGGGTAGTACCAGGTCTGCTGCCCAACCGCGCGCGTCTTCGACGACGGGAGCAGCGTGGCGTCGGTCTCGGCGTCGTCCCACTCGTAGGTGTAGCCGGCCCAGCCCCCGTCGTCGTGCCGCACGAGGAGGCGCGTCTCGATCCGTTTTCCGCCTAGCAAAAATGTCTTGAGGACGACGCTCCGGTTCGGGAAGTCCCAGTCCCCGTCGGCGCCGATGGTGATGGTGGTGCCGTCGGGGATGGCGAAGGCGCGCTGCTTGTCGGCGCCGTCGGACCAGAGCGCGCTGTTCAGCTCGTAGGAGATGACGCCGGCGGCGAGCGTCTTCGGATCGCCGGGCACGACGCAGCCGGTCTGCGACAGCTTCTCGGGGAAGGCGCTCGACGGCGGCGTCCCGTTGGCGACGATCTTGTAGAGCTCGCCGCCGTAGTGGACCACGTAGAGCTCGCCGTCGACGTCCTCGGCGAACGAGGCGATGTTAAGCCCGGTCTGCAGGAGCTCGCGCCGCGACGGGTTGCCGTCGGCGTCGTAGTCGATGGTCCACATCCGCCCGCCGACGTAGTCGCCGAACAGGTACTTCCCGACCAGCGACGGGATGGCGCTGCCGCGATAGACGTACCCGCCGGTCACCGACTTCCCGAGGCTGTGGTCGTACTCGACGATGGGATCGATGAGCCCCGCGGTCTGGCAGCCGGTCATCGGGTTGAAGCAGTGCGTCGCCTCGCGGACGCGCCAGCCGTAGTTGCCGCCCTTCACGATCTTGTCGATCTCCTCGTAGGTGTCCTGCCCGACGTCGCCGAGCCAGAGCTCGTTGGTCGCGCGGTCCCAGCTCCAGCGCCACGGGTTGCGCAGGCCGTAGGCGTAGATCTCCGGCGCGCCGCCGCCCGACGCGAAGGGGTTGTCGCTCGGGATGGTGTAGGCGCCCGTCGCCGGCAGGTTGATCCGCAGGAGCTTGCCGAGGAGGACGCTCAGGTTCTGCGAGTTGTTCTGCGGGTCGCCGCCCGAACCGCCGTCGCCGAAGCCGATGTAGAAGTAGCCGTCGGGGCCGTAGGCGATCTGCCCGCCGTTGTGGTTCTCGAAGGGCTGGTTGAGGCGCAGCACCGGCTGCTCGCTGCCGAGCGCCAGGGTCGCGCCATTATCGCTAGACGTGAATCGCGCGATGATCGAGTACATCGGCGCGCTCACGCCGCTGCCGGGGATCGCTCCCTTGGCGGTGTACGAGAGGAACACCGTGCGGTTCGTCGCCCAGTCGGGGTGGAAGGCCATCCCGAGGAGCCCGCCCTCGCCGATGCCGCCGATGTAGGCCTTGCCGGCGGGGAAGCGGATGAAGTCGGTCCTCGACGAGGTCGAGTCCATGTTGGGGAAGGTCACCACCCCGCCCCCCTGCTCGACGACGTACCAGCGCGACGAGTCGCGCGGCGCCTGGAAGGCGGCCACCGGCTTGTCGAAGGAGAGGTTGGGGAAGACGCGCTGGAGGCGGATGGCGCTCGTCGCCGGCGGGCGCGCGGGGGCGAGACAGGTCGGGTTCGACGGGCGGACGTCGAGGCCGAACTCCGCCTCCACCGACGGGGGCGTGAGGTCGGGGAGTCCCAGATCGGCGTTACCGTTGCCGGGCGAGTCACCGCACGCGACGGCCGCGGCGCCAAAGAGAAAGACGACGACGAGAGGCTGCCTCATTGGGTGAGGATACTTCGCTTCTGATAGTCTCGGCGCCCGTGACGGAGTCTCGCATGACCTTCGAGTGGCATTGGGTGGCGCCCGCGATGCGCGAGCGGCTGGCTGCGCGCGTGGCGCCCGATCGGGTGTGGGTGTCGGGGCGGGCCCTCGCGGTGGACGCGGCGGCGCTGGTGCGCGCCGGCTGCGTCGACGGGACGCGCTTCGAGCGCGGGCGGCTGGTGGCGACGACGACGCTGGAGGCGCTGGTGGCGGCGGGGCAGCGCGACGCGCTCCTGGCCGCGGCCGCCGTCGGTGGCGAGGGGCCGTGGGCGCGGCTCGCGGGGCTGAGCGGCGTCGCCGATCCGGTGGTGGTCTATCTGGCGATCCTGGCGTTCGGCGACGGGGCGTTCGCTCGCGCGCGGCTCGCGACCGACGTCGCGCCGTCGGTGGCGGCGCTGTGCGCGAACGGCAAGGCGTGGCGGCACCTCGTCGGCGACGAGGGCGAGGCGCGGCGCGCGCTCGAGGCGGCGGAGGCGCGCGCGGGCTCGACGGGCGAGCTCCTCCAGTGCGCCGAGGCCTGGATGAGCGTCGGAGACGCGGCGGCGATGCGGCGCTGCCTCCAGGCGGCGACGGCGAAGGCGGCCACGCGCGACGACGGCTTCGCGGCGGCGTGGGCGCTGGCGCTCCTCGCCGGCGACGACGAGGGGGCGCGGCTGTCGATCGAGCGCGCGCTGGGCGCGGCCGACGACAGCGCCACGGCGCGGGCCTGCGCGCGGGCGCTGCGGGCGATGCTCGCTGACGAGGCGGCGCACGCGGCGATGGGCGCGGCCGAGGCGCGCGCGACGAGCGGCGAGGACTGGGCGGCCTGCGCGGCGGTGCGGCGCGAGATCTTCGACGGCGACGGCGGCGAGGGCGAGGCGCGCCGCTGCCTCGACGAGGCGATCCGGCGCGGCGGCTGGCGCTGGGCGGCGGTCGCGCTGCGCGACGCGTTCGGCGACGAGGAGGCGGCGCGCGCCTGCCTGGCCGACGCCGAGAAGAGCGCGGAGGCGATCGCGCTCGCCGGCTGCGCCGAGGCGTGGCGCACGGCGTTCGGCGACGAGGCGCGCGGGCGGGCCTGCCTGGCGATCGCCGAGTCGCGCGCGACCGACTCGCGCGGCTGGGGCGCCTGCGCGGCGGCGTGGAAGCGCGCCTTCGGCGACGACGCCCAGATGCGGCGCTGCCTCGGCGAGATGGAGAAGCGCGCGCGCGAGGCGACCGAGTGGGCCGCCTGCGCCGAGGAGTGGCTGGCGATCGGCGAGGTCGAGGGGGCGCGCGCCTGCGTCGGCAAGGGCGAGGAGCAGGCCAAGACGAGCGCCGACTGGATCGCCTGCGCGCGCGGGCGCAAGCGGCTCCCCGACGGGGCGACGGACGCCACGCGCTGCCTGAAGGAGGCCGACGCGCGCGCGACCGACCTCGCGACGCTCGTCGCCGTCGGGGTCGCCTGGCGCGAGGTGGGCGACGCGGTGGCGCCGGCGCGGGCGGCGCTCGGGCGGGCTGAGGCGGCGGCGCGCACGGTGAGCGATTGGATCACGGTGGCGGCCGCGTGGATGCGCGCGCTCGACGACGGCACGGCGGCGCGGCGGGCGCTCGGCGCGGCGGAGACGCTGGCGACCGAGTCGGGCGATCCGGCGGCCTGGGGACAGCTGGCGTCGGCCTTCCGCGACGTGCTCACCGACGACGGCGAGGCGCGGCGCTGCCGCGTGCGCGAGATGGAGCTCGTCGCGGGTGACGACCTCATCGCCTGCGCGCGCGGCTGGCGGCGCATCCTCGGTGACGACAACGAGGCGCGGCGGCGGCTGCGTGCCCGCGAGGAGCGGGCCGAGGGCGCGGCGGCCTGGGAGGCGCTCGGCGCCGCCTGGGGGACGGTGTTCGGCGACCCGGCCGAGGTGCAGCGCTGCGCCGAGTGGGTGGAGCGCTGGCGCACCGTCGACGCGGCGATGCGGGCCGGCGACTGGATCGCCTACGGGCGCACCTGGCGCGAGATCCTCTCCGACGACGCGGCGGCGCGGAAGCGGCTCGCCGACGCGGCCGAGTCGCGCGCGGCGACGATGGCCGACTGGATCGCCTTCGCCCGCGCGTGGCGGCGCGTGTTCGAAGACGACACCGAGATGCGCCGTTGCATGGCGACGGCCGAGAGTCTGGCGCGCTTCAAGTCGGACTGGAAGGTTTGCGCCGAAGGGTGGCGCGAGCTCGGCGAGTACAGCGAGGCGCAGCGCTGCCTCGACCATCGATAGTCGTCTAGCGCGAAATCGACGGCGCGCCGCTTGAATCGTCTGCCCGTGGAGGTCGGGCATGACAGGGAAGTGGAAAACGGCGCTGCTCTTTTGGGGAATCTGCTGGGCGGCGTGCGCGCCCACCGAAGAGAGCGCGCAGTCCGAGCGCGCCGCGGCGATCTTCGACCGCACCGTCGCGGTCTCGACGCTGGGGCCGATCGGCGGCGGCAACGCGCTGACCTTGCCCGCGCAGCGGCACCTCGTGCGCGTGGGCGGGACGGACCTCATCGCCATTCAGCAGGACGGCGCGAACGGGCGCTTCCTCGGGCTCTATCGCAGCGAGGACTCGGGGCTCAGCTGGCGCTACGTCGGCGGGATCGTGAACCAGCGCCCGCCGCGCGCGACCGCCGATCTGCTGGTCGCCGGGCAGGACGTCGCGGTGCTCCACTCGTACGAGGGCCCGTCGCTGTTCGGCTCGTCGCTGCACGACGTCGTCTTCCAGTGGTGGCGACGGTCGTCGAGCGCCGACACCTGGGTCCCCGACGCGCCGGTGCGCGTCTTCGACTCGACCTCCGACTCCACCGCCTATTCGCGCGCCGAGATGACCCGCGACTCGCTCGGGCGCATCTGGGTGGTCGCGTTTCGCCTGAACGCCGACGGCTCGAACAGCGCGCAGGTGGCGGTCAGCACCGACGGGGGCGCGAGCTTCCGGCAGCAGCCCGATCTGGCGACGATGCCCTTCCGTGGCGGCGGGCGGCTGGTGAGCCTCGGCACGCGGCTCCTCTTCCTGTGGGACGGGCACAAGACCGCCGACCCCACGCGCATGCGGCTGCGCAGCGACGGGGATCCGGTCGATGAGTGGAGCGCGGCGCAGGCGGTGTTTTCCGAGGGCATCTATCACGGCGCGGCGCTGAGCGCGGTCGTCGACGGGCGCGGCGGGCTGCACCTCTTCTACAAGGACAAGACGGCGGTGCTCTGGTACCGCCACTTCGACGGCGCGACGTCGACCTGGGGCGCGCGCCAGCTGATCGAGGACGTCGGCGACTGGGCGCTGCAGCCGGCGGCGTCGCGCATCGGCGACGACCTCGTCGTCTTCTACAACCGCGTGATCGACACCAACACGAACGACGAGATGCGCCTGCGCGTGCTGTCGAACGGCGTCTGGTCGCCGCCGCGCGTGATCGACTCGACGGTGTCGTGGAAGGGCTACCCGAGGGTGCCCGAGGTGCTGCCGGCGACGGCGACGGCCATCCCCTGCGTCGCCGGCGTGACGCCCGACGCGAACGGCGGCGGCGTGGCGCGGGTCTACACGCTGTCGTGGACGGCGTCGCCGCCCGTCGCCGATCTGGGTGCGCCGCGCGCCGATCTCGCGGCGCCCGTCGATCTCGCGCCGCCGCCGCCCCCCGACCTCGCGCCGCCGCCTCCCCCGCCGCCCCTCGACGCGGGCACCGGAACCGGCACGCTCACCTTCCGCGAGACCTACCGCAACGCCGCGATGGACCTCCTCGCGGTCGCGCCCGACGGCACCGCCTACGCGCGCTCGCTCTCGACGGGGAGCGACCGCATCTTCATCAGCACCGACGGCGCACGCACCTGGACCGAGCGCGGCCGCCACCCGCTGCGCTACGGCTTCAAGATCATGAGCGCGCTCGCCGACAACACGCTCCTCGCGACGGTGCGCGCGGGCACCAACTTCGTCATCAGCCGCTCGACCGATCGCGGCGCCACCTGGACCGACGTCCTCTCGCTCGGGCCGTACCGCACGCTGCAGCCGCGCTCGATCCAGGAGCTCGGCGGCACCGTCTTCCTCCTCGAGTACCAGAGCTTCACCGACGGCGACACGCCGATCCGGCTGTGGGCCTCGACGGACCGCGGCGCCTCCTTCACCGTGCGCACCACCTTCCAGGGGCACCGCCACGGCCACGGCCTCCGCGCCGATCCGTCGACGAACACGCTGTGGGCCTATTTCGGCGACAGCACCCGGCAGAGCGGCGTCTATCGCTCGACCGACGGCGGGCGCACCTTCACGCAGGTCCTCGGCGGGCAGCCGAGCGACATCGTCGACGCGACCGTGCTCCCGGGCGGCGATCTGCTGTTCGGGCAGGACATCTCGTTCCTCCCCGACCGCCCGACGATCGCGCGGCTCTCGCCGTCAGGAACGCTGACGACGATCGCACCGCTGCCGGGGCCGAGCTACTCGATCCAGCGGCTCTCGGGCGGCGGCTTCGTCGTCGGTGTGGAGCGCGAGGCGAACGGCGACCTCTACCCGCCGGGCGACTACAACGCGCACCTCTTCGGCAGCCCCGACGGGGAGCGCTGGAGCGAGGTCGCCCGCTTCACCGCCGCCGACCCGGCGAACGACGTGCGCGCCGACGTCTACTACGAGCTCCCCTCGACGCGCAAGCTGGTCATCCAGCTGAGCAACGCCGCCGGCTTCGGCCCCGACGGGCGCGGCTACGTCCTCCTCGCGCCGCAGCGCTGAGCCGCGCCTACACCGCCGCGGGGAGGAGCGGCTGCGCTTCCGCGACGGGCGGATCGCCGAGCTGCGCGCGAACCTCGACGCCGACGCGATCACGCGGCAGCTCGGCGCCTGGTGAGCACCGCGCCGGCGGCGAAGATTCGCAACGCAGCGTTGCGAAGATGCGCCCCCAGCGGATTCTGCACATGGCACAGGCGCGCGGCGTCGTCGGAGTCGTCGATGGCGCGGCGCGCGCGGGCGAGCATCTCGCGCTCGTAGGCGGCGACGCGCGAGGCGAGCGGCCCCGCGCCGTCGACGAGCGCGCGGGTCATCCGGCGCGCGTCCTCGAAGGCGTTGTTGGCGCCGACGCCGCGCTGGGGCGGCATCACGTGCGCCGCGTCGCCGAGCAGCGTCACCCGCCCCGACGGCGCGAGCGGCCCGTCGCCGGCGCGCGGCACGGTCACGCGGCTGGTGCGGAGGAGGAGCGGCTCGATGATCGCCTCGTCGGGCGTCTCCTCGACGAGGCGGCGCAGCGTCGGGTGCCACCCGGGCCCGAGATCGGGGCGCTCGGCGGCGACGCTCTCGGCGCGGCGGGTGGCGGCCCACAGGACCACCGGCGCGCCGTCGGGCTGCTCGCAGAACGACACGAACAGCGAGCGCCCCGCCGGGCCGAGGTGCTGCACCGCGCCCGCGCGCGCGACCGGCAGGAGCGCGTCCCACGCGGCCGTGCGCGGCACGAAGCCACCGACGCTGGCGAGGCCGGTCGCGACCACCGTCGGCAGCCGCGCCGCCGCGCGCGCGGCGAGCGAGGCGCGGAGCTGCTCGCGCACCGCCGAGCCGACGCCATCGCACCCCACCACCAGCTCGGCCCGCGCCGCGCTGCCGTCGTCGAAGCGCAGGGTCACGCCGTCGCCGTCGGCGTCGAAGCGCGCCAGCCGCCGCCCCCACTCGACACGCAGCCCCTCGAGGAGCAGCGCCCGCAATCGCGGCCGCGACACCGTCCACACCCCCGCCTCGCCGCCGTCGGCGAAGCGGAACAGCGGCCGCATCGTCCGCGCGTCGGCGAAGGCGAAGCCGCGCCCGACCTCGCGCGCCTCGAGCGCGACGAGCCGCGCCGCGCGCTCGGCCGGCAACAGCGCCGCCAGCGCCGCGCGCCCCATCGCGTCGAGCGACAGCCGATAGCCCTGCGCGCGCGCGTCGAACGCCGCGTCGCGCTCGTACACCGTCACATCGATCCCGGCGCGCGTCAGCCCCTGCGCCAACGCCAGCCCGCCGAGCCCGCCGCCGATCACCGCCACCGTCTTCACGTCGCCGATCCTCATGAGCGCCTCCATCGATGCCCCCGAAGATGGCGATCGCGCGCCGCGCGCTCTTGAACAAATCGGACAAACTCAGCCGCGATCCCCGATCGCCGTCGGTGCCAGCCCGACCAGCGCCTGCAGCTCGCGCGTGAGGTGCGCCTGATCGGCGAAGCCCAGCTCGGCCGCCAGCGACGCCAGGTCGACGCCCGGCTCGTCGCTGAGCCGCCGCAGCGCCGCCTGCGCCCGCACCACCCGCGCGAATCGCTTGGGGCTCAAACCAACCCATGCGTCGAAGAGGCGTCCGAGGTTGCGCGGGCTGGCCCCCGCCGCCGCTCCGACGGCGGGCACGCTGACATCGCCCTCCCCGTCGACGATGGCGCGGATCGCCGCCGCCACCCGCGGCTCGCCCGTCGCCGCCGCCACCCGCGCCAGCAGGAACGCCTCCAGCACCGCCACCCGCGCCTCGAGCGTCGCCTCCGCCAGCACGCGCGCGACCAGCTCGTCCCCCGCCTCTCCGACGACACCGGCGAGCGGCTGCCACTCGTCGGCCAGCGCCGCCGCGCTCACCCCGAGCAGCTCGGGCGCCGTCCCCGGCAGCAGGCTCACCCCGAGGAGCCGCGCCGCCCGCTCGTGCGTGTAGCGCGCCGGCGCGTCGCGCGCGCCGTTCACCCACGCCCGCCCCGCATCGACCTCGATCACGAGATCGATCATCGCGTCCGGCACCACGTGCACCGTCACCGGCGGCCGCTCCACCTCGCACGTCCAGATCCGCGCCACCCGCGTCTCCAGCGCCGCCGACGGCGCCAGCTCCCGCAGCCGCACCCCCTCCCCCGCCAACACCGACGTCATCCTCACGGGGTCACTCCTCTCTCGCACTTCTTGCGCACGCGCCGCCCGCGCCGCGAGATTCGCGCAGGTTGGCGCGCGCCGCCACGGCCCCGCGCGCTCGCGAAGATGGCGCGCCGCTTGCGACAGCCTGTTCGCGTGGAGGTCGGCATGGACACCGGACAACAGCTCGCGCTGGAGCATCAGCACGTCGACACGCTCCTGTCTCGTGTGTGGCTCGCGCTCCGGGGCGACGACACGCGCGAGGTCGTGCTCAGCTGGCGCGACCTCGAGTCCCAGCTGAACGCCCACATGCGCTACGAGGAGCGCGAGCTCCTCCCGCGGTTCGCCGAGGCGCACCCCGCCGAGGCCGCCGCGCTGCAGGCCGAGCACGACGAGCTCCGCCGCCTGATGGCCGATCTCGCCGTCGAGACCGAGCTCCACGCCACGCGCGCCGACCTCGCCGAGCGCCTCCTCGATCGCCTGCGCGCGCACGCCCGCCGCGAGGACGCCCTCCTCTACCCCTGGGCCTCGACGCACGTCGCCCACCCCGACGGCGCGGATTCCCGTCAAGCAACATAACCCGCGCTTCGCGCCGCCGACGCCATCGAGTAGTCTCGCGCGATGCGCGCCCGCGCCGCCCTCCTCCTGGCGCTCACCATCGCCACGCCCACGCTCGCCCACGCCGCCGGCGCGCTGCGCACCGACGGCCCCTTCTTCCGCGACCGCGACGGCGCCGTCGTGATCCTCCGCGGCGTCAACGCCGCCGGCGACTCGAAGGTGCCCGACTTCCGCCCGCTCGCCGACCCCGCGCTCCTCGATCCGCTGCCGCGCTGGGGCCTCAACGTCGTGCGCCTCCTCTTCACCTGGGAGGCCTACGAGCCGTCGCCCGGCGCCTACGACGACGGCTACCTCGCCTACTATCGCGCCGTCGTGCGCGCCGCCGGCGAGCGCGGCCTCTACGTCGTCGTCGACTTCCACCAGGACGCCTTCTCGCGCACCTCGCTCGGCGGCTGCGGCGAGGGCTTCCCGTCGTGGGCCCTCCCGCCGGGCATCGCTCCGGCCACGCCCGACAACGGCGCCGCCTGCCACGACTGGGGCCCGCGCATGATCGGCGACTCGCAGCTGGCGGCGACCTGGGACGGCTTCTACGCCAACGCCGGCGGCGCGCGCGACCGCTACTTGGCGATGCTCGGCCGCGTGGCCGCCGCGCTCGTCGACGAGCCGGCGGTGATCGGCTACGACCTCCTCAACGAGCCGGGCGGCGACGAGCCGACGCAGCTCGCCGCACTCCACGCCGACGCGGGCGCGGCCATCCGGCGCGCCGATCCCGACGCCATCCTCTTCCTCTCGCCGGCGGCGGTCACCTCGGCCGGCCTCGCCACGCGCCTGCCGCGCCCGTCGCTGGGAAATATTGTCTACTCCCCGCACTACTACGACGGCGTGGTGCTGATCGTCGGCGCCTATCGCGGCGAGGAGGAGGGCGCAGCCTTCGACCTCATGCAGCAGACGGCGACCGCCTGGGGCGCGCCGCTCTTCGTCGGCGAGTACGGCGCCTCGGCGACGGTGGCGAACGCCGACGGCTACGTGGGCGCGCTCACCGCCGAGCTCGATCGCCGCCTCGCCTCGGGCGCGCAGTGGGCCTACACGCCCGGCTGGACCGACGCCGCGAAGGACGGCTGGAACCGCGAGGACTTCTCGATCGTCGACGACACCGGCGCGCTGCGCGCCAACTTCCGCCCGCGCCCCTACCCGCGCCGCGTCGCCGGCACCCCCACGTCGTTCACCGTCACCGACGGGGCCGACGCCGCGCTCACCCTCACCTGGCGCCACGATCCGGCGACCGGCGCCACCGAGATCGTTGCACCTCCACCCTTCTTCGGCCCGAGCGGCGCCCGCCGCGTCGAGGCCGAGGGCGACGTGCGCTGCACCACCGCCGACCTCGTCGTCCGCTGCACCGCCGCCACCGCCGGCGACAAGCGCGTCCGCGTCGTCGCCGACCCGCCGCGCTGCGGCCTGACCGGCGCCGAGGGGCTGCTCCTCGTCGGCGTCCTCACCGCCCTGCGCCGCCGCCGCGCGCGCGGTCAGTCGCGGCGCCGGTAGGTCGAGGCGCAGCTCACGCCCAGCATGCTCGTGCAGGTCTGGGTGGTCACGCGCCCGTCGGTGCGACCGACGCAGGTGCCGAAGGCGTTGCGCGCGACGAAGGTGCCGTCCTCGCCGACGACGGCGTCGGCCGCGGGCAGCCCCTCGCGGTTCGCCAGGTGGGCGCTGCCGTCGGGGCGGGTGGTGACGTAGATGGTGCGCGGCATCGCGCCCGGCGCGCAGGTGGTGCGCTCGAGCGACCAGCGCTCGACGGCGCTCGTCGTCGACGACGGCGCGGCGCTCTTCGCCGGGCGCGCGGGCCGCGACGGACGCACGGCGTCCGATGCCGATGGCGATGGCGACGGCGACGGCGACGGCGACGGCACGACGGCCGCTGGCACGACCGCCGGCGGGCTCTCGTGCGGCGGCTCCACCGCCGGCTTCGGCACCGCCGCGATCACGCCCCCGACGACGGCGGCAGCCACCACCACCGCCCCGATCAGGATCGGGATCCGCAGCGCCCGCGGATCCCGCGACGTCGGCGTCGGCGTCGGCGTCGGCGTCGGCGCGGGCGTCACCGTCGGCGTCGGCATCGGCGTCGGCGTCGACCCGACCGCGACCGCCGGCTGCTCCTCGACGGCGGAGGCGAACGCCGCCGCAAACGCATCCACGCGCGCGAACCGCTCGTCGGCGCTCTTCGCCAGCGCCTGCATCACCGCCGCCTCGAGCGCCGCCGGCAGCCCCGGCACGCGCGCGCGCAGCGACGGCGGCGGCGTCGACAGGTGCCCGACGATGATCTCCGTCAGCGTCTTCCCGGCGAACGGCGGCCGCCCCGCCAACAGCTCGTACGCGATCACCCCCAGCGCGTACACGTCGGCCCGCGCGTCGACGGGCCGCCCCTCGCACTGCTCCGGCGCCATGTAGTACGGCGTCCCGAGCAGCGCCCCCGTCTGCGTCCGCACGTCGACGGCGCCGGTCAGCTTGGCGATCCCGAAGTCCAGCACCTTCACGAACTCCGGATCCTCGTCGACGGCGGTGAGGAACACGTTGTCCGGCTTGAGGTCGCGGTGGACGATCCCGCGCGCGTGCGCCGCCGACAGCGCCTTGGCGATCTGCCGCACCACCCGCGCCGCCCGCGCCGGCGCGAACGGCCCGTCGCTGCGCAGCGCCGCCGCCAGCGTCCGCCCCTCCAGCCACTCCATCACCAGGTACGACGTCCCGTCGTCGAGCTGCCCGAAATCGAGCACGTCGACGATGTGCGGGCTGCGGATCTCCGTCGCCGCTTTGGCCTCGTGGAAGAAGCGCCGCACCAGCTCGGGGTTCGCCCCGGCCGCCGGCAGCAGCACCTTCACCGCCACGCGCCGCCCGAGCGTGCGGTGCTCGGCGAGGTAGACCGCGCCCATCCCGCCCTGCCCGATCTGGCGGGTGACGACGTAGTTCCCGACGGCGCGGCCGACCAGCGCGTCCACGGCGCGATCGTACGTCAGGTCGCCCCCCGCGCGGGCCCGAACCGCCGCTCGAACGCCGCCCGGTTCCGCCCGCCCGGATCCCACACCGCGAACACCACCCGCTCCAGCACCCCGCCCGTCCCGTCGAGCGCGTCGGCAAATGCGCTAGACACGATCTCCGGATCGTTGCGGAACGCCCCGCACCCCCACGCCCCCAGCACCACCGTCCGATGGCCGCGCGCCGTCGCCAGCGCCACGATGAAGCGCGCCCGCGCCCGCAGCGCCGCGTGCACGCGCGGATCGCCGGGATCGAGCCCCTGCCGGCAGGCGGGCGCCGGCGCCGTCACGATCGAGACCGCGACCGGCGCCTCCATCCAGCGCAGCTCGTCGTCGCGGAAGAAGGGCACCGACGGTGAATAGATCATCGAGTCCAGATAGAGGTCCGAGCGCAGCGCCCGGTTCTCCTCGTAGTACGCGCGCTGCGGCGCGAGGCACGCGTAGAGCGCCGACTGCCGCGCGAGGTCCTCCTCCTGCGCCTTCGCCCCGCCGAGGAAGCCGCCGCAGACGCTGATCGCCGACGCGAAGTTCAGCGCCGCCACCCGCTCCCCCCCTCGCGCTCGACGAGCCGCCGCGCCGCCGCCGAGGTCGTCTCCCCCGTGACCTCGATGGCCGGCGCGCCCCGCCCCGACGGCGCCGCCAGCGCCGCCAGCGCCTCGCCGCGCAGGAGCTCGGTCGCCCGCACCGCCGCGTCGACGGCGTCGCGCAGCGCCACCACGCGCCCCGACGGCGCGACGTACTCCCCGCGCGCGATCGCCTCCAGCGTGGCGTGCGCCTCTTCGATGAGCGACATCCCTCCAGCATGCCAGCGGGAGGGCCGGCTCACCGCCCGAAAACAGGACCGCCTCGGCCGCGCGCTGCGAGCTCATCAGGGCGAAGCCCTACCGCCTCGACGAGCACGCCGCGCGCGTCCTCGCGACCGAGTTGACGTCTAGCGGTTGACCAAGGCCGCGAAGCGGCCGTCGCGGCGGAGCGCCGCGGAGCAGGGGTGGGCTTTGCCGACGGGGAGGGGCGGCACGCCCCGGGGGGATCAACCGCGCTCGAGGACCGCGGCGGCGCCGAGCCCGCCGGCGGCGCAGATGCCGAGGAGGGCGGTGCGCTTGCCGGTGCGCGCGAGCTCGTTGGCCATGGTGGTGACCATGCGCGCGCCCGTCGCGCCGAAGGGGTGCCCGAGGGCCAGCGAGCCGCCGTGCACGTTGAGCCGCGCCGGGTCGATCTCCCCGACGGCGGCGTCGCGCCCCAGCCGCGCGCGCGCGAACGGCGTCGAGGCCAGCATCTTGAGGACGCTCAGCACCTGCGCCGCGAAGGCCTCGTGCATGTCGACGAGGTCGATGTCGGCGAGCTTCATCCCCGCGCGCTCGAGCGCCTTCGGCATCGCGATCGCCGGCCCCATGAGGAGCTGGTCCGCCGGGTCGACGCCCGTGTAGGCCCAGCTGCGGAAGAAGGCCAGCGGCTGCTTGCCGAGCGCGCGCGCCCTCTCCTCGCTCATCAGCAGCACCGCCGCCGCACCGTCGGTGAGCGCGCTCGAGTTGCCGGCGGTGAGCGTCCCGTCCTTGGCGAACACCGGCCGCAGCTTGGAGAGCTTCTCGACGCTGGTGTCGGCGCGCACCAGGCCATCGGCGTGCACCCACTTGCCGTCGGGCGTCTGCACCGGGACCAGCTCGTCGTCGAAGCGCCCCGAGGCGATCGCCGCCGCCGCCCGCTGGTGCGAGCGCACCGCGAAGTCATCTTGTGCTTGACGAGAAATCTCGTTGCGGGTGGCCATCCGCTCGGCCGCCTCGCCCATCACCTCGCCGGTGGTGCGCTCGGCGATCTTCGGGCGCTGCGGGAGGATCTCCGAGATCGGCGTCAGCTGCGAGAGCACGCCCAGGTAGTCCGAGAAGCCCGCCTTGCCGCCGAGCGCCAGCGGCGCCAGCGCGTGGACGATCTTCTGCGGCAGCTTGATCTCGGCGTTCGAGGTCGAGTCGCTGCCGCCGGCGACGACGACGTCGGCCTCGCCGCGCTCGATGGCCGCCGCCGCCAGCGTGACCGCCTGCAGCCCCGAGGCGCAGGCGCGCGTGACGGTCATGCCCTCGGCGGCGGGGTCGAGCCGCAGATCGAGCGCGATCTCGCGCGCGACGTTGGGCGCGGTGCCGGGGAGGATGACGCCGCCCCAGACGATGGACTCGACGTCCTTGTGGCCGAGGCCGTTGCGCTCGAGGAGCCCGCGCACCGCGGCGACGCCGAGGCCGATGGTGTCGATCTTGGTGAAGTCGCCGAAGGCCTTCACGAACGGCGTGCGCACGCCCCCGACGACAACTGCTCTGCGATTTTTGCTTGGCATCAAATCACCTCGAATCTCGCTCCGCGTCGTGCGCCGCCGCGCGTCGCGGTGGAAGGTCGAACCGCTTCTGCGCGCGGCGGCGCACCGCTTCGCTGGTCAGGCTCCGACGAAGGCGCCGCCGCAGACGCGCAGCGTGCGACCGGTGAGGCCCTGCGCGCCCGGGCTGGCGAGGAAGACGATCGCCTCGGCGACGTCCTCGGGGAGGCCGCCCTGACCGAGGGCGGCGAGGCGGCGCGCCACCTCGCGGATGGCGACGGGGATGGCGGCGGTGAGCCGCGTCTCGATGAAGCCGGGGGCGATGGCGTTGACGGTCACGCCCTTCGCGGCCCACTGCTGGGCGGCCACCTGCACGAAGCCGACGATGCCCGCCTTCGACGTCGCGTAGGCGGTCTGGCCGACGTTGCCGGCGAGCCCCGCGATTGATGACAAGCAGATAATCCGCCCATCCTCGTGGAGGTGCGGCGTCAGCGCCGCGGTGAGGCGGGCGACGGCGGCGAGGTTGACGCCGAGGACGCCGTCCCACTGCTCGGGCTTCATGCGCTGAAGGGTCTTGTCGCGCGTGACGCCGGCGTTGTGGACGATGACGTCGACGCCGCCGGCCGCGCGCACCGCGTCGACGACGGTCGCCGTCGCCTCCGGCGCCATCAGATCGGCGAGCACCGCGGTGCCGCCGAGCTCGCGCGCCAGCTGCGACACCGCCTGCCCATCGGCGGGCCGATCGAGGCACAGCACGTGCGCCCCCTCGCGGGCCAGCGCGCGCGCCGTCGCCGCGCCGATGCCGCGGGCCGCGCCGGTCACCAGCGCCACGCGCTTCTCGAGCGGGCGCGTCAGCCCGAACTCAGCGATGTTGCGCGCGCGCGCGTCGACGACGATCGGCTGCGCGGTGACGAAGGCCGAGCGCGGCGAGAGCACGAAGCGCAGGACCGGCGCGAGGCGCGACTCGGCGCCGCGCACGACGGTCACCAGATTTGCCGTCGCGCCCGAGCGGCCGATCTCCTTGGCCACGCTGCGCACGAAGCCCTCGAGCGCGCGCTGCGCCGCCGCCTCCTCGACGCTGTCGTCGTCGAGCGGGCGCCCCAGCACCACCACGCGCCCCGAGCGACCGACGCGCGCCACCAGCGGCTGGAAGGTCTCGTACAGCGCGCGCAGCCCGGCGATGTCGCGGATGCCGCTCGCGTCGAAGACCACCGCCCGCACGCGCGCGCCCTCGGGCAGCGTCGAGACGTTGCGCGCCGGGCGGCCGAAGATCTCGCCCGGCTCGCGGAACTTCGCCAGCGCGTCGTCGCTGACGACGTAGGGGTTGGCGCCCGCCGCGCACACCGCCGGCGCGATCACGTCGAGCAGCTCGGCCCCCGTCGCGCCGGCGACGACGACGTCGGCGTCGGGGGGCGGCCGCTCGCCGTAGGGCCCGCGATCGCGCTTGAGCACCTCGGGCAGCGGGATGGGCAGCCCCAGCGACTTCACCAGCTTGCGCGCGGTCGGGTTCGCCCCGATGTCTAGCAAAAAGTCACTCACGATCGGCTCTCCTCTCGACGGCTGTGGGCCGCGGTCGTCTCGAAGCGTCCCTCCAGATAGGCACCGCCCCCGGGCGCGTCACCCACCCACACCGAGTGGCCGTCGCCACCGACGTAGACGCCCACCTTCGCCGGCAGGACCAGCGGGCGCGTGAAGCGCGCGTCGATCACCGCCAGCGCCGACGGGTCGCCGGCGAAGCGCGCGCGATCGAGCGCCTCGATGGCCCGCGCCAGCGTCGAGAAGCCGTGCAGGATGCAGCTGCGGAAGCCGCTCGCGCGGGCCGCGCGCGGGATCCAGTGGATGGGGTTGAAGTCGCCAGTCAGCTTGGCGAAGTCGAGCCCGGCGTCGGCGCCCACGCGAAAGAAGGCGAGCTCGTGCGCGTCGCGCGGCACCGTCGGCATCGCCCGCGCCGCGCCGTCCTTCTTCTCTGGCTTCTTGAGCGGGATGAAGGCGCGCAGCTCGCCGACGACCGCCTCGGGGACCTCGGCGGTGCCGGTGAGGATCCGCGTCGTCACGATGGCGCGCTTGCCGTCGTCGTCGATCGACTCGAGGCGCGCGCGCACGCGCAGCGGCACCCCGGCCGGCAGCGGCGCGCGCTGCTCGAGGCGGCAGCCGCCGTTCATCGCCTTCACCAGCGGGTAGGGCAGCCCGGCGAGGAGCCGCGTCGCCAGCGGGAACCCCCACTGCGGAAACAGGTGCGCCGGCACGCGCCCGCGGTACCACGACGGGTCGCCGCCCACGTGCTTGACATAATCTCGCACCAGCTGCTCCGGCCGCGGCGCGATCGTCTCCTCGATCCACTCCGACGGCGTCGCCACCGCCCCCGCCCTCTTCGGCCGCGCGCTCATCACCGCCGCCCGCACCAACCCTGCGATCACCGGCACCTGCGTCAGCACATGGCGATTCGACACCGTCACGCCGCCACCCCCGTGCCCGAGCCCGTGCCCGAAGCCGTCTTCAGGCTCGCCAAAATCCTCCCCCCCGTCGTCGTGATCTCCTCATACACCGCCCGAGACCTCCCCTCCGCCCGATCGAGCCACCGCTCGAGCACCTCCCGCCGCTGCGGATGGCGCTTCGCCTGCTCGAGCAGCAGCTCCGCCACCGCCTCGTCTGCGAGAATTTTCGTCAAGCGCTCCGCGTGCAGCATCGCCAGCGCGAAGTCCCGCTTGGGATCCCAGTCCTTCGTCATCGCCGTACGCCACGACGACACCGGGATCTCCGCCAGCGTCCGGATCTTGTCGGCCGCCGTGCGCGTCACCAGGAACTGCTGCGCCGCCAGCGACAGCGTCTGCAGCTTCGCCACGCGCCGCTCGAGCGGGTCGCGCGCCGACACCGCCCGCCAGCGCGCCTGGCCCTGCTTGACAAGAAATGACTGCGGCCGCTTGATGATGCCGCCCAGCGTATCCTTCATCGCCATCAGCGACTGGATCTGCGACGTCCCCTCGTAGACCGGCAGCACCAGCGCGTCGCGCAGCAGCTTCTCCGCGCCGTACTCCTTGGTGTAGCCGACGCCGCCGTGGATCTGCATGTTGCGCCGCGCGATCTCGACCGCCTTCTCCGCCGCCAGGTACTTGAGGAGCGGCGTGAAGCGCCGCGCCTTCGCCCGGTGCTTCGGCAGCTCGCGCGCGATGCGCGTCCGCTCGGCGTCGGTGGCGTTGGGCAGGAAGCGCTCGAGCATCCCCAGCTTCTGCGCCAGCTCCTCGTGGTACGCCGACGCCACCGCCAGCGCCCGCAGCCCCTGCACGTCGGTGCGCATCTCGTCGAGGAGGTCGGCGATCATCTCGTGGCGCGCGATGGGCTTGCCCATCGACCAGCGCTCCTCCGCGTAGGCCTTCGCCATCCGGTAGGCCGCCTCCGCGAGGCCGATGCTCTCGAAGCCGACGCCGACGCGGGCGTTGTTCATGAGCAGCAACATGTACCTGAAGCCCTCGCCGCGCTTGCCGATGAGCTCGGCGGGCGCGCGGTCGAACGACAGCGCCGCGGTCACCGAGCCGTGGTGGCCGAGCTTCTCCTCGACACGCTCGAGCGTGACGTAGCGCCGGCGCGTCCCGTCGGGGAGGTCGTCGTAGGTCTTCACCAGGAACATCGACAGGCCGCCGAGCCCGGCGAAGGGGTTCGACGGATCGCCGGCCGCCTCGGTGCGGGCGATCACGAAGTGGTACTTCCCGTGGCCGCTGGTGATGAAGATTTTTTGTCCAGTGACAAACCAGTTCCCGTCGGCGTCCTGCTCGCCCTTGGTGCGCAGCGCGGCCATGTCGCTGCCGGCGTTGGGCTCGGTGATGTCCATGCAGCCCCAGGCGTCGCCGCGCGCGATCTCGTCGATGTACGAACCCCAGCGCGTCGAGGCGATCTGCGCCCCCTCGACGTCGAAGGTGGTCGAGCCCTCGTAGATCGAGTAGGCCAGCATGGCCATCGCCATGCCGCCGTGGAACGAGAAGTGCGTCATGCAGGAGACGTCGGCGCGCGCGATCATCTCGCCGCCGAGGAAGTAGGTCATGATCGGCGCGTTGAGGCCGCCGAGCTCGCGCGGAAGGCAGAGGCGGTGGAGGTCGGCGCTCTTGATGGCGTCGAAGATCGCGCGCATCGCCTTGCCCTCGACGACCTCGCCGGAGGCGAGGTGGTTGTCCTCGCGGTCGACGGACGCGGCGCGCGGGGCGATCTGCTCGGCGACGAGCTCGCCGACCATCGCCGCGACGTCGCGGTAGAACTGCTGCGCCTCGGCGGCGTTGGCGTGGCCGCCCTTGGCGCGCCAGCCGTACTCGGTTGCCTCGGCCAGCGAGGCCCAGTCGATGCCCTCGTCGACGTAATAGAGCAGGTCGTCGTTGTCGGTGAAGAAACTGGCCATCGGTCACCTTCTCTTCGTGTTGCGATTTTTTGCTGGACGCAAATCTGACGGAGCGAAGAGGCTCGCGCGCACCATGCGCACCAGCTCGCGGTCGTAGCGGAGCCGCGCCTCGTCGGTGGGTCCGTCGAGCGCGGCCAGCAGCACCGGCGCGGCGGCGGCGGCGTTGATCACCGCCAGCAGCGAATGGATGACGTACGCCTCGGGGTCGACGTCGGCGTAGTGGCTGCCGTTCGCCTGCCCCACGCGGATGTACTCGGCGATCGCCTGCAGCCACGGGCGCACCGCGCCGCGCAGCAGCTTCTTCATCTCCGTCGGGCGATCGAGCGCCTCGCGCACGACCAGGCGCGCGCGATCGGGATCGGCGGTGAAGAAGCGGTGCAGCTCGCCGACGACGGCGGCGAAGCGGTCGGTGGCGTGGGTGGCCGCCTGCAGGAGCCGCGGCAGCGTCTCGTTCCAGTGGGCGACGATCTCGCCGAGCACCGCCTCGCGGATCTGCTCTTTCGAGCCGAAGTGGTGCAGCACCGCCGGCTTGGTCACGCCGACGGCGTCAGCGATCTCCTGGAGCGCGGTGCCGTCGAACCCGCGCGCCGCGAACAGCCTGGTCGCCGCGCTCACGACGGCGCTTCGTACATCCCCAACCATGTGGACAGCCGTTCCTTACCATTCGGTAAGGAGGCCGTCAAGCGCGGCGCGTCATTTCGCCGGCGCGACCGCCGGAGCGACCGGGACCGCCTCGACGGTGCTGGGGCGCGCGCCCTCGGTCCACGCCTTCAGCCAGGCGAGGATCGCCTCCTTGGGCGGCTGCGAGTCGTCTTCGTTCGAGCCGCGCTTGACCATCGCCACCACCGGGCACTCCTCCTTCGGCGGGAAGCGACGGCGCTCGAGCTCGGCGCCGGTGCGGCGGTCGTAGATCGTGACCTCGGCCTCCTTGAGGCGGATGTTCACCGCGGGCGCCGGACGGCCGCTCGAGTCGGCGAAGCCGCCGCAGCTCTTCATCCCCTTCACGTCCGGCAGCATCTTCGTGACCGCGACCGCGTCGATGTCGCCGAACGTCGCCGCCTCACCGACGACGGCGCGCACGAAGGGGCTGACCGCGAAGACGCTCTTGTGCTGGTCGGGCGCCTTGCGCGCCTCGCCGCCGAAGACGAGCCCCTTCTCCTCGGCGACGTGCTCGAAGAGGCCAGAGAGCCCGCTGTCGAAGAGCTGCACCGGCGGCAGCGGGATCGTCACCGGCGGGCGATTCTTCGGCGTGAGGATCAGCGACAGCCCGTGGTTCAGCGTCGGGCGCTCGGCGAGCAGGTCGGCCGCCTGGGCCAGCACGCTCGACGGCAGCTTGGCGATCAGCGACGACGCGTCGGTGGAGACCGAGGCCGAGTGGTACTCGTTGTCGGCGACGACCGCCTTCTGGTCGCCGAGCTGCAGCGTCAGCCCCTTCGGGAGGTTCCAGACGGTGACCTTGATCTGCCCGCGGTACTCGCTGAGCTCGCCCTTCATCTCTGGTTTCTGCTTGACGGTAAAGGACGGCGGGATCGCCCCGCGCCGCCACTCGAGCGCCCGGTGAGGTACTTCCCGTCGTCGCTGCACCCGGCGGCCGCCCCCGCGACCACCGCCATCGCCACCCACATCGTCCGCTTCATGGTCCGGAACGATACGCCCGATCGGCCCGACCCTTCCGCAGGCGCGCGCGGTCAGACCATGAAGCCGGACCAGGCGCGGCGGAGGAGCGCCTCGGCCACGAGCTTGAGCGCGGCGGCGTCGAGGGGGACGCGGCGGAGCCGCAGGCGGACGAGGCCGTTCGCCGCCGGGGCGACGAGGACGTCGAGCGTCTTGGTCTCGGGGCGGCAGTCGACGAGGAGGATGGCGTCGACGGCGATGGGGTCGCGCTGGCGCGGCGCCCCGTCGAGCGCGGCGCGCGGCCAGCTCATGAAGGGCTCGCCGGCGCTCTTGCCCGCGAGCGACCGCAGCTTGGTCTCCCCCATGCGCTGCAGCTCGGTGTAGTCCTCGGCGACGCGCTTCTCGATGGCGCGCACGCAGGCCTTCGAGGCCGGCGTCGACGCCGCATCCGGCGTCATGTTGACGAACAGCACCTCCAGCTTCCGATCGCCCGCGCGCGCCGGGGCGGCGGCGACAGCGACGAGGAGCGCGGCGACGGCGAGCGCGACCCGGCGGATCACTTGGCACCTCGCGCGATCGTGATCGCGTCGGCGATCCAGCCCGCCAGCGTCGCCGGCATGCCGATGTCGGCGCTCCCCTCGAGGCGCTCGGACCACACCGGCTCGAGCCCGGGCGGGTGATAGACAGAAATGTGCCCCACCCCGCGCGAGACGCGCTTCGGCTTTTTCCCCTCGGGGAGGAGGATCTCGAGCACCACCACGGTGTCGACGCCGCGCCACTCCTCGGGCAGCGTCGACGGCGCAGCCACGAGCGCGCGCACCTCGGCGGGGCTGGCGTCGGCGCGCAGCACGGTCCCCAGCTTCCGTCGCGCGAGGGCCTTCTCGAGCTCGCCGAGCGACTTCTCCTCCGACGGGAGGAGCTCGAACGGGTGCGCGACCGCCACGCGCACCACCGGCGCCTCCGCGCGCGCCACGACTGACGACGCCAACAGCAGGAGTCCCACGACGAGAGATCGCATCCCCTCATCGTACGCCAACCGCGCACGCCGGATCCCTCCGGCGCCGTCACCCAGCGCCTCGCCCCGTCGGGGGGGCGCGCGCTCCATCGGAAACGTGCGAGGCGAACCGCACCTCGATATCGTCGTACGACGAGCATGGCCCCGCGCCGCACCGCCACCACCGCCGCACGCCCGCGCCGCCGCACCCGCCCCACGCGCGCGCGCGCCTGGGTGTTCGTCGCCGTCGCTGCGGTGCTCGCGACCTGCCACTTCCCGGGGATGCAGCCCGTCGCCGCCGTCGGCACGCGCTGCGGCGGCCCGGCGCTCCTCGGCATCGACGTCTCGGCCTACCAGGCGCGCTTCGACTGGGCGGCGATCCGCACGCGCCGCCCGCTCCGCTTCGCCATCGCCAAGGCCAGCCAGGGGACGCGCGTCGACCCTGCGTATGCCGCTCACGTCGCCGCGATGCGCGAGCACGGGATCGTCGTCGGCAGCTACCACCTCGTCGAGAACGGCGTCGCCGGGGCCACCCAGGCCGACACCCTGTGGAGGGCGATCACCGCCGCCGGCGGGCTCGCGCCCGGGGACCTCCCGCCGGCCATCGACGTCGAAGGCGATCACATCGACGCCGACGTGGTCGTCGCGCTGGCGCGGCGGCTGCGCGCGCTCTCGGGGCGAACGCCGCTCCTCTACTCGAACGCGTGCGGCCTCACCGCGATGCGCGCGCGCGCCGAGCTGGCGGCGCTCCCGACCTGGCTCGCGTCGCCGTCGAACCAGGCCTGCTTCCCGTCGCTGGAGGTCTGCCCCGACGTCGGCAAGCCGACCCTCTGGCAGTGGTCGTGGGGCGACGACCAGCCCGAGCAGCACGCCGACGCCGACGGCGGCTACTACGACACCAACTACTTCCTCGGCGACGAGCGCGCGCTCCGCGCCTTCATCGCCGCCAGCGCCGCAATACGTGATAGACAATAATCGCAGGGAGCGCCCCCACCAGCAGCACGAAGACGATCTCGATCTTGAACAGCGACGTCCGCCACGACGACCAGAGGGCCAGCGCGACGTTGCCGCCGAGGGTGCAGACCGCGCCCGCGAGCGCGCCGAGCCACAGCGGATCGCGCCCCCAGGCGAGGATCGCTCCCGCGAGCGCCCCGCCCGCGGCGATGAGCCCGAGCGTGAGCGGCAGCGCGCCGCGCATCGCCAGCGCCGCGCGCAGATCGACGAACGCGATGAGCCCGGGCGCCATCATCACGACCAGCAGGATCACCATCCCGACGAGATCGCGAGCGCTGGTGCGCTTCGCCGCCACCGGCGCACGCGGCGGCGCCGCCGGCTTCGCCGACGGGACCTCGGCAGGGCTCGCCTTCGCGGGCGCCTTCGCGGTCGCCGCCCGCTCGGCCGCGAGCTCCGCCGCCCCGCGCTCCCCCAGCGCGGCGATCAGCTCCTCGCCGCGCCGCCCCTCTCGGAACAGCGCCAGCAGCAGCTCCCCCGGGATCTGCCCCTCCTTCAGCGCGCGCCGCACCTCCTCGTCGCTGCGGCCGGCGTGGCGCAACACCACGATCAGGTTCTCCGGCTTCAGCAGCACCGCCACCGTCGGCGCGTCCGCATGATCCAGCAGCTGCAGCAGCACCTCGACCGCGTTCCCCATGTCGCTCTCTTACTACGACGCCGCCCACGCGTTCGCGCCACGAGGGCGTACGAACGCGCCACCGCGGGTCACTCGAAGCGCACCCGGCCGAAGCGCGACGCGCGGTGGAAGTTGCCCTGCCCGCGCAGCGGCGACCAGGCCAGCGCCCGTCGCTGCCCGTCACGAAACGAGTAGACGTTCACCCGCCAGACGTCGCCCTCCTTCGGCGGCACCGCCACGCGCGCCGGGGCCACCTGCGCCCAGGGCAGCGCCGCCTCGACGGCGTAGAAGGCGCCCTCCTGCACGCGCACCGCGCGCTCCAGCTTGGCGTCCCACTCCTGATGGCCGAACGTCTTGGTCGGCCCCGCGCCCGCCGTCGGCTGGTTGTAGTCGTCGAAGCGCGTGTCCCAGACCGCCCCCGCCACGTCTACTTGGAGCTCCAAGTAATCGCGGTTGTCGCCGGGATCCCCCGGCTGCAGCATGAGCTCGACACCCGACGCCTCCGCCCAGATGTGCGGGTCGCGCGCGTCGCGCGCAAACGGCGACCGCGGCTTCGGGTCGCGCACCACCACGCCGACAAAGAGCGCGCGCTCGTCCCAGGCCAGCTTGGCGAACCCGGCCACCGGATCGTCGTCGGGGACCGCCCGCCCGTCGTGCGGCGCGACCAGCGGCCCGGCGATGTTCGCCGTCGCCCAGCAGGCGTCGTCGAGCGCGCCGTCGATCGCCGGCGGCGCGGCGCAGCGGCGCACCACCAGCGGCGACCCCGTGATCGTCCCCTCGCCGCCGGTCCCGCCGGTCGCGCGCGCCCACGTCGGCACCTCGCGCTTCGCGCACCCGCTCGCCGCCAGCAGCATCACCAGCCACGCCGATCTCATTGCGCGACTCTACAACAGCGAGCCCCGTCAGCGACGGCGCAGCTTCTGGCCCCCGCGCCAGCTCGGTGATCGCGCCCGCGATCACCCCGCCGAGCGCGCCCGCGACCTTTCAGCGATCCGCGCCGACGAACACCAACGAGTAGCGCAGCCGTCGCGCCTGCCCGTCGAACGGCGGGAAGCGCCACGCCCGCACGCGCGCCGCGACGCAGGAGACCATCGTCGCCGGGATCGGCCCCTCGAGGACGACGTCGGACACCTCCCCGACCGGTTGCACCTCGACGCTGAGGTGCCCCTTCGACCGCGCCGAGTCGCCCGCCAGCGCGAAGCAGCCGACCAGCGTCCGCAGCCGCCCGCGCAGATAGACCGTCTGCGCGTCGTCGCTGCGGAGCGGCCGCGAGTGCGCGTAGACCGGCGCACCGACCAGCATCACCAACAGGATGAGGAGTGGTCGCACGGCGATCAGACGTTGCGCAGCCGATGCCAGCTCGCCCTCCGACGGAGCGGCCGGCGAGTGGAAGAGCGTTTCCTCGGCGAAGAGAAGAGCGAGGCGCGCGAGCGGAGCTGCACACCCGCGTCAGCGGAGCGCGACGTCCATCGCCGTCGCGCGGCTGCGCGTCAGGCTGCGGCGGCGAGACGGTGCCAGTCGAGGAGGCGCACCTGCTCGGCCGCCAGCGTGTACTCGACCTCGCTGCGGTGCCCGACGCGATCGCCGCCGATCTGGAACGGCACCGGGCGCGAGAAGGTCGCGCGGCACCGCGTGAGCATCCAGGTGTGCATCTTGTCGAGCGGGTGCACGCCGCGCCACAGCGCCCCGGCGCGCATGGTCGCCTCGACGACGCTGCCGGCGTAGACGCGCATGCAGAAGCGGCGCGGCACCAGCCCCGCGAACGGGAAGGCGCGGAAGCCGAAGCCCCACTCCGGCGAGGTCCCCGCCGCGCACACGTTGACGACGCCGCGATAGAGGACCGCGCCGTGCTCGCCGCCGCGCAGCGGCACCGCGCGCCCGTGGGCGTCGACGGTGAGCGCGTCCTCGCCGCTGTTCACCAGCTCGACCTCGACGGGCTTCGACGAGAAGAGGTGCCGCGGGATGGTGCGCGTCGCCAGGCCGTGCAGGTACCCGGCGAGGCCGTTGCGCGACCGCGCGGGGAGGAGGCCCAGCCCGCTCCGCTGCGCGTGGAAGTCGTCGATGATCTCGGCGTCCCACCCGGTCCCCGCGAAGTGCGCGAGCGTCCCATCGACCTCGACGAGATCGAACTCGCGGCTGGGGATCGGTCCGCCGGTCTCGCGCAGCGCCGCCAGCTGCCCGACGGAGCGCCGCCACCCGCGCGCCCCCGTCACGCGCGCCCAGGCGTTGCCCGTCCCGAGGGGCAGACAGCCGAGCGTCGCGTTCGCCGCCGGCCGCCCGCGCAGCGCGTTCACCAGCGCGACCGCCGTCCCGTCGCCGCCGGCCGACACCACCAGATCGGGCGGCGCGTCGGCGATCGTGGCGGCGAAGCCGACCGCGTCCTCCAACGTTCGCGAGGCGACGACGTGGGCGCCGGGGAGCTCCCGGCGACAGGCGCGCGCGACGGCGTCGGAGCCGCGACGGGCGCGCAGGTTCACGAGGACGGCGATGTCGGCGTTCGTCGAGCTGGTGGTCGGGTGCACGACGAAAATCATGCCGCGTCGCGCGCCCGTTGTTTGTCATCGTTTTGTCACCGCGGCGGCTACCGAAGCGCCCCGCTCAGCGACGTGACGCGCGCGTCGTTCTTCCCCATATTGAGTAGATAATAAATCGCCGGGAACAGCGCCCCCGTCGCCAGCGACAGCGTCACCGGCCAATACTGGTTCGCCTGCGACGACGCCATCGGGTCGTAGGGCGCCTCGTGCAGACCGATCGTCGCGGCCACCATCGCCAGCGTGAAGGCCCCGAGCACGCTGCCGACGATGAGGTTGGTCCGGTTGCGCGTGGTCACGCTCACCGACGAGGGCCCCGCCCCGACGTCGAGCTGCTTCGAGAAGCGCACCGGCTCGAGCACCTCCAGCGTCACCTTCCCCGGCGGCAGGTGGAGCTGGCAGGGGGTCACGCAGCGCACCTCGGTCTCGCCCGCGCGCACCACGATCCCCGACGGGGTCGTCCCCGCGAACACCGTCGGCGATGTGGGCGGCGTGGGCGGCGTCGGCGCGCCGGCCGGCGGCTCGGGCAGGCAGGGGCCGCTCCACACCGGGTTCGGCCGGCACTGCTGCGCCTCCTGCTTGGGGGGCGCGGTCGGCGGCGCGAGGCGGCGCAGCTCGGCCAGCTTCGCCGTCGCCAGCGCGAAGCCGGGATCGCGCGCCACCGCCACCTCCATCGCCGCGATCGCCTGGTCGACTTTCTTCTCGTCGGCGAGCACCAACCCCTGGCTGTACTTCTGGAACGCCTCCAGATTTTGTGTCTGCGGTTTATTGACCGCCGCCTTCTCGCCCTTCGTCAGCTTCACCCCGACGGCGTCGACCAGGCGCTGGACCAGCTGCTTCTCGAGCTCGAAGAAGGCGGCCTGCTCGCCCTCGATCTTCTCGCCGAGCGCGATCTCCCCCGACGCCACCGCGAAGAGCCGCGCGTCGAGCCGCATCTTCGAGCCCACCACCGTGAAGCTGCCGACGAGGAGGTGCGACGCTCCGGCGAGCTGCCCGAGCTTCGCCGCCGTCGCCCGGTCCACCGCCGCCGACTGCCCGAGCTTCAGCTCCGCCTGCAGATCCTTCAAGCGCGCGCGCTCGACGATCACGAAGGCCGGCACCGACGTGAGGTCGGTGGTGATCATCGACTGCAGCCCGACGCCCAGCGCGTCCAGCTCACCCGCCGGCGCCGCCGGCGTGAAGTCCATCACCGCCAGGCGGATCGGCGCCCGCTCCGCCCGCGCGCCCCCCGCGCCCGCCAACACCACCCCCACCGCTCCGACGACCCACATCGCCCGTAGGTTCCCCATCGTCACCCCCAAAAAATCGATAGACGGTAAACTATACCGCATGGACGTCGGACACCTGAGCTGCCCGCAGTGCGGCGCCGCCGCCGACGCGAACGCGGTGCGCTGCGCTCACTGCAAGGCGCAGCTCCAGACCGCCGCCTGCCCGCGCTGCTTCGGCTTCAACTTCGTCGGCGCCAAGCACTGCTCGCGCTGCGGCGCCCAGCTCTTCGCGCGCACGCCGACGCCCGCGCCCGACTCCGCCGCCGTCGACGGCGAGGCCCGCCCCTGCCCGCGCTGCCGCACGCCGCTCCAGCTCTTCGCCGTCGGCGACGTCTTCCTCGAGGAGTGCGGCCGCTGCGCCGGGCTGTGGGTCGACGTCGCGTCGTTTCAGAAGGTGGTCGCCCGTCACGAGCAGCGCGCCGCCTTCGTCGGCCTGGGCGCGCCGGGCGTGGTCGCCGAGCGCTCCGCCGTCGACACCAGCCGCTACGTCCCCTGTCCGGCGTGCGGCGCGATCATGAACCGCGTCAACTTCGCGCGCTGCTCGGGCGTCATCGTCGACGTCTGCAAGCCGCACGGCACCTGGTTCGACGCCGACGAGCTCCAGCGCATCCTCGCCTTCATCGCCGACGGCGGCATCGACCGCGCGCGCGCCCGCGAGGAGGAGGCGCTCGAGGCCGAGCGGCGCAAGCTCCGCGAGGCGCAGCGCGACGCCGAGGCGGCGCAGCGCTGGGGCGGGCTCTCGCAGCCGACGCCCACCCGCGCGACCCTCGTCGTCGAGGCGGCGGGTGAGCTCCTCTCGTGGCTGCTGAGCTGAGGTGACGCCCGTCAGTCGCCGAACGACACCCCGAGCTCGCGCGCGGTGAGGATCGTGTCGCTGTCGAGCGGGACGGTCTTCGTGCGATTGACGGCGTTCTGGAGCGGCACCGTCAGGATCTGCGGCGGCCGATAGGCGACGAGCACGTTGCGCTCGCCGGCGGCGATCGCGCGCACCGCCGCCGCGCCGAAGCGCAGCGCGCTCAGGCGGTCGAACGCCGTCGGGCTGCCGCCGCGCTGCAGGTGCCCGAGCACCAGCGAGCGCGTGTCCTTGCCGATCCGCTGCGCGATCTCGTGCGCCAGCCACTCGCCGATCCCGCCGAGCCGCACCTCGCCCGCGCCCGGCGCCGAGAAGCCGTGGTGCATCTCCTCGCCGCCGCGCGGCCGCGCCCCCTCGCCGACGACGACGATGGCGTACGGCTTGCCGTTGCGCTCGACGGCGCGGATGCAGTCGCACACGCGGTCGACCTCGAACGGAATCTCCGGCAGGAGGATCACGTCCGCCGACGCCGCCAGCCCGCTGTGCAGCGCGATCCAGCCCGCGTGGCGCCCCATCACCTCCACCACCATCACCCGCTCGTGCGCCGACGCCGTCGAGTGGAGCTTGTCGATGCACTCGGTGGCCGTCGTCACCGCGGTGTCGAAGCCGAACGTCACCAGCGTCGCCTCGAGGTCGTTGTCGATGGTCTTCGGGATGCCGATGACCGGCAGGCCCTTTTCTGTCAAGCGGTGGGCGATGCGCATCGAGCCGTCGCCCCCGATGGCGACGAGCACGTCGAGCCCCAGCGCCCGGAAGTTCTGCGCCACGAGGTCGGAGCGATCGACGGTGACGATGGTGCCGTCGGGCTGGCGCTCGGCCATCGCGAAGGGGTCGCCGCGGTTGGTGGTGCCGAGGATGGTTCCCCCCGACGGGGTGATGCCGCGCACGAGCTCCGACGTGAGGCGCACCGTGCGCGAGGTGTCGAGGAGCCCGGCGTATCCGGTGCGGATGCCGATCACCTCCCAGCCGCGCTTCTCGGCGGCGTGGGTGACGGCGTAGATGACGGCGTTGAGCCCCGGCGCGTCGCCGCCGCCGGTGTTGATGCCAATGCGGAAGGTCATCGTGGTCGTGGCTCCTCAGCCCGGGATCGCGTAGGTGACCGTCGCCTGCGCCACCGGCTCGCGCTCCCCGTCGGAGAACATGCGTACGTCGCCGACCGCGAGGCGGCGCCCCAGCTTGAGGAGCGTCGCCTCGGCGACGAGATCCTTCGGTGCCGGGCGGCGCAGGAAGTTGATGTTCAGGCTGCTCGTCACGGTGAGCACCACCGGCCCGATGTTGGCCAGCACGAGGAAGTACATGGCGGTGTCGGCGAGCGTCATCAGCGTCGGACCCGAGAGCGTGCCGCCCGGGCGGAGCTGCTGCGCGTCGTACCTGATGCGGAGACGCGCGCGCTCGTCGGTGAGCTCCTCGATCGTCGCCCAGCCGCGGGCGCTCGGGAAGTGCTCGGCGAGGAAGCGATCGATGTCGTCGGCGGTCATGCGCGGCATGCGCGCACGTTATACCGCAGCGACTATTTCGTAATCGTGATCTTCCCGTCGGCGAGGTAGCTGGCGTCGCGGAGCTTCTGCTTGGTCACCTTGCCCGAGTCGAGGTTCACGTCGATGTCGGTCTTGCCGTTCTCCTGCTCGCTCGCCGCCTGGAAGCGCAGCTCGTGGCTGCCGTCGCCGAGCTCCTTGAGCTGGCTGTCGAAGTCCTCGCTGATGGCGAGGATGACGTCCTTGCGCGGCTTCGACAGCTGCGGCCGGAGGAGCCCCTGCTGCCGCCCGTCGACGTAGAGGACGATGCGGAACTTCTTGCCGCCGCTCTCCTGCGGCCCCGCCGCCTTCGACAGACAGAGCAGCGCGAAGAGGGTCGACTGCGAGGCCTCGAACGTGTCGACCGCCTTCGGCAGCGGCGCGTCGCGCGAGATCTCCTGCGTGTAGAACGACACGGTCCCCGGCTTCTTCCCGTCGCAGAGATCGCCCGCGTGGGCGAACCCGGCGGCGGCGCAGACGAACGAAAACGCGGCCACGCCCCTCATCATCGTCATGAAGTGTGCTCCTCCCCAGGGTGATTCTACCGTGGGCGTCGGCTACGATGCGAGCCCGATGATGGCGTCCACCGATTGGAAGGAGCGCGTCGCCCCCGACGAGGACAAGCACCTCGAGCGGCTCGCCGAGGAGCTGCGCGCGCTCGCCCGCGCGCGGAAGTCCACCACGCCCGACCGCTACCTGCACGCCAAGGGGAACGCCGGGCTCGAGGCGGAGCTGACCATCGCGCCGTCGCTGCCGGAGGAGCTGCGCGTCGGCATCTTCGCCGCGCCGGGGCGCTACCGCGGCTACGTGCGCTACTCGAACGGCGCGGGCGCGCGGCAGGATGATCGCCGGGGCGACGTGCGCGGCGTGGCGCTGAAGCTCGTCGGCGTCCCCGGCAAGAAGCTGATCCCCGGGATGGAGGAGGCGCGCACGCAGGACCTCCTCTTCATCCGGACTCCGACGGTGCCGCTGCGCACCGCCGCCGAGTTCGTGGCGCTCGTCCGCGCGGCGCGCTCGCCGGCGCTCGCGCTGCCGCGCTTCCTCGGCGCCTTCGGGCTCCGTCGCACCTTCGCGCTCCTGCCGACGCTGGCGCGCGGGCTCAACGCGCCGATGATGCCGCTTGCAGCGACGCGCTACTTCTCGGCGCTGCCGATCCAGTGGGGCCGCCACGCCGCCAAGCTGTCGCTCGATCCGCACGAGCGCCACGAGGGCGCGCCCCCCAAGCGCGCGTCGGGGACGGCGCTCGGCGACGAGCTGGTCGCGCGGCTCAAGCGCGGACCGGTCTCCTATGATCTCCGGGTGCAGCTCTTCGTCGACGAGGAGCGCACCCCGATCGAGGATCCCACCGTCGAGTGGACCGAGGCGGTGGCCCCCTTCCACACCGTGGCGACGCTGACGCTGCCCAAGCAGGATCCGGCCTCGCCGCGCGGGCAGCGGATCGCCGCGCTCGTCGAGAAGATGTCCTTCGATCCCTGGCACGCGCCCGTCGAGTTCCGCCCGCTCGGCGAGATGATGCGCGCGCGCAACCACGCCTACCGGTTGTCGACGCTCGATCGCAAGGCGGCGCCCGAGCCCGACGGGTCCGAGCTCGACGACGTCGCCAGCGCCGCCTCCACGCCCGCGTGATCGGAGGGCCATAGCCCCGACGGGGTGCGCTCGCTCTCGAGCGCCCCCAGCCGCTCGGCCGTCGACGGCGTGAGCGCGCCGCGCACGAAGACGTAGTCGATGCGCTCGTCGAGCATCGAGGCCGGGTTGCGCAGATCGGCTGCTTGACAACAAGTCACCCCGGGGTCGCCGCCCGCCACCGTCGCCCAGACGTCGGTGAGCCCGACGGCGGTCAGCGCGCGGTAGGGGACCGCGTCGGGGCGCAGGTTGAGGTCGCCCGCCAGCACCAGCTCGGGCGGCGCGTCGCGCACCGGCCCCGCGACCAGCTCGGCCACCTGCGCGTCGCGGATCGGATCGGCCACCGCCTCGAGGTGCGTGTCGACGACGCGGATGGGCGACACGCCGCCGCCCGCCGGCGTCAGGTCGGCCGCCACCCAGCCGCGCCGAAAGTCGATGCTCCGGCCGAGCAGCGTCGGCACCACGAGGTTCGCGGTGTACTTCCCCTGGGCCGTCCCGGTGACCACGAAGGGCGCGTCGCGCCGGACGAGGATCGCGTCGCGATCGGTGAAGCGCACGTCGAGCCGCACCCCGCTCGTCAGCTCCGCCGTCGCCTCCACGTCGGCGTTGTCGGCCACCACCGCCACGTCGTAGGTGAGCCCGCGCCGCGCCAGCCCGTCGACGACGAGGCGCAGGAAGTCGAACGCCGGATCGGTGGCCGGGGTGGCGGTGCCGTCGGGCGTCGCCTGCGTACGCCAGAGCGCGACCTCCTCGAGCGCGATCACGTCGGGCGCACCCGAGCCCGCCTCGGCGATGCGCGCGGCCATGGTGTCGGCGCGCATCGGCGGGTCGGTCGCCTCCACCGCCTCGAAGGTGCGCCCGAGCGCCGCCTCGATGGAGAAGCCGGGCGGCGTCGACGACGCCTGCGACAGGAGCGGCGTGAAGTCGGCCCCCAGGTACATGTTCCAGGTCACCACGCGCAGCGACGCGCCCTGCGTCCCCGTCGGCGGCGTGCTCTGGTTGTCGCACGCCGCGAAGCCGGCGGCGACGATCGCCACCGCGGTCCATCGACCGAGCATGTGCGCCTCCTCGACGGGAGGCGTGCGCACGGTCGCCCTCCAGGCAATCGGGCGCGACCGCGAGAAGCGCTCGGCCAAATAAAAAAGGCGGAGCCCGGAGGCCCCGCCTTTTTTGTGTCAAGCGGTTAGGGAATCAGACGCGACGAACGTTCGCGGCCTGGGCGCCCTTCGGGCCCTGGATCACGTCGAACGTGACCTTGTCGCCCTCGGACAGCGTGCGGAAGCCTTCCGCCTGGATGGCCGTGTGATGCACGAACACGTCCGGAGCACCCTGACGCGAGATGAAGCCAAACCCCTTCGCGTCGTTGAACCACTTCACAACACCATTCTCCACGAAGCACCTTCACTTGCGGCGGTCGGAGTCGAGTGCCGGCCGCCCACTTTCGAGCTAGCGCGGGCTGGGAAACGGTCCCAAACGCCGCGTCGACCGGGGAAGACTGGACCTCACCCGCCCACATGTCAAAGACAATCGTTCGCACCGTCGAGCCCCGTCGTATCGTAGAGGGATGGGGAAAAAGTCGACTCTCAGCGGTCGTCTCGGCGACGCTCTCTTCAATCACGATCTCGCCGAGGTCAAGCGCCTCCTCGCCCAGGGTGCGCAGTTCGCGCCTCCCTATTGGACGTTCCACGACGCCTGCGGCTCCGACTCCAGTTCGGAAGAGCTCTGTCTCGCGCTTCTCGACCTCGGTGTCGACGGCAGACAGGCCGACCGCACCGGTCGGACGCCGCTGCACAAGGCGGTCGACAGCAAGAAGACTCGACTCGTCGAGGCGCTCCTCGATCGCGGCGCCGACCTCGAGGCGCGACACGACGGGGGACGGACGCCGCTCATGGTGGCGGCGGCGAGCGGTCGCGCGACCATGGTGCGGCTGCTGTTGGCGCGCGGCGCCCGCGTCGACGGCGTCGACAACGATGGCCGTACCGCGATCGAGCTCGCGACGACGCCTGCCATCCGCGCGCTGCTCGAGAAGGCGAGCGCCAGCCCGAGGACGGCGGCACCGAAGGCCCGCCCCGCGCCGACGCGGCAAACGCGCGCGCTGCCGGCAGAGTACCAGAAGTTCATCGACGACGAGCTGCACACCCGATACGAAGGCAAGCGCTCCTCGCTCCTCGACGACGGGTTCGAGCGGCTCCCCGTGCGGTTCGCCCATGACGACGACGTGCGGGCGGAGATGAACGCGCAGCTGCTCGCCGACCTCGGCGATGTGCTCGTCGGCGACGAGCGCGAGGCGATCATCCTCGTCGGCGCGCTCGCCTACCCGCGCCGCCGCAACAGCTACGCCGCGCCGCTGGTCCTCGATCTCTGGAAGGCGCGGAAGGGAACCTGCCCGGTCTTCCTCTACGTCGAGGGCTCCTTCCAGAAGATCGCGCCCAGTCTCACCGCGTTCCTCGAGAGCCTCGCCTGAGGCGGGCGCACACGCTCCTTGCGTGCTCGACTCCCGGCGGAGTTGGCGTAGACTCTGTCGCTTGACGACTTTTGACGAGCTCCACTTAATCGAGCCCATCGCGCGCGCCGTGCGCGACGAGGGTTACACCCGACCGACCCCCATCCAGGCGGCCGCCATCCCCCACGTCCTCGCCGGGCGAGATCTGCTCGGCCTCGCGCAAACCGGGACCGGTAAGACCGCGGCGTTCGCCCTGCCGATCCTGCAGCGCCTCGCCCAGAGCGGCCGCAAGGCGACGGGAGACCGCCCCATCGCCGTCCTCATCCTCACGCCCACGCGCGAGCTGGCGGCGCAGATCGGCGACAGCTTCGCCGCCTACGGGCGCCACCTCGGCTACCGCCACACCGTCGTCTTCGGCGGCGTGAGCCAGCACGGCCAGGAGCGCGAGCTGCGCGCCGGCGTCGACATCCTCGTCGCCACGCCGGGGCGCCTTCTCGATCTCATCAATCAGAAGATCGTCCACCTGAACCGCCTGTCGATCTTCGTCCTCGACGAGGCGGACCGCATGCTGGACATGGGCTTCATCCACGACGTGCGGCGCGTGATCGCGCACCTGCCGGCGCAGCGCCAGACGCTGTTCTTCTCGGCGACGATGCCGCCCGAGGCGCAGCGCCTCGCCGACGTCCTCCTGAAGGATCCGGCGACGGTCGCGGTCACGCCGGTCTCCTCGACGGTGGAGACCATCGATCAGTCGCTCTACTTCGTCGACAAGGAGGCCAAGCGGCGGCTCCTCGCCGACGTGCTGCGCGACGCCGCCATCAGCCGCGCGCTGGTCTTCACCCGCACCAAGCACGGCGCCAACCGCGTCGTCGAGTTCCTGGGGAAGACCGGCATCGAGGCCGACGCCATCCACGGCAACAAGTCGCAGAACGCGCGCACCCGCGCCCTCGATCGCTTCAAGCGCGGCGAGTCGCGCGTGCTGGTGGCGACGGACATCGCGGCGCGCGGCATCGACATCGACGACATCTCGCACGTCATCAACTTCGATCTCCCCGAGGTGCCCGAGACCTACGTGCACCGCATCGGGCGGACCGCGCGCGCCGGGGCCAGCGGCACGGCGCTCTCGTTCTGCGACGCGGAGGAGCGCGACCTCCTCCGCGACATCGAGCGGCTGATCCGCCGCCAGATCCGCGTCGTCGACAATCACCCGCACCGCGCGAGCGCACCGCCTCCGGCGCCCGCGCGCGCGCCTTCGCCCCCGCAGCCGCAGCAACAGCGCGCGCCGCGAGGGGCCGAGGCGCAGGTGCCTACGACGCCCACGGCCGGTCGCCGTCGGCGTCGGGGAGGCAGAGGTCGTGGTCGCTCCGGCGGTCGCGGCGCCATCCACTAACCGAGGAGACGTCATGGCGTTCAAAGGTCGACCATCGATTACGAAGCGAAACCGGGAGCAGGCGCTGCGCGAGCGGCAGAAGGAGAAGGCCGAGCGGCGCGCCCAGAAGGCGGAGGAGAAGAAGAACCGCGGCGATCTCGCCGACGGTGAGGATCCCGACATCGCCGGGATCGTCCCGGGCCCGCAGCCTCGGCTCGAGGATTAGTTTCCGCTAGACAGGAACCGCGATCACCTGGTCGGTCGGCCGCGCCGGGTCGTAGAGGACCCAGATGCGCGCACCCTCCGACGGGGGATCGAGGAGCAGACAGCGACCGCGGACCACCCCCGCGGTCAGCGTCTGCACGTCGTACTCGACGCGGAAGGCGCGGCGGCGGTTGACGCGCACGCTCGAGCGCGCCACCCGTGTCACCGTCGCCAGCCCCGCCTCCCCGTCGCGATAGATGGCGCGCTCGCGCCGGATCCCGCGCACGCCCGCACCGACGCAGCCGAGCCCGACCAGCCCGAAGGCGATGGGGATCAGCGTGAAGGCGCCGAAGAACGAGACGCGCTCGCCGGCGATCCGCACGCGCGACGGCCGCGTGGGGTCGAGCTCGATGGGGAGCGTCTCGCCCGCGCGCGCCCGGGCGATGAGCGCGCGATCGGTGGTCGCCTGCTCGGCCTCGCGCTCGACGCCGCGATCGTCGAGGAAGCGGAAGCGGATGGTCTGCACCCGCACGCCGTTGCGCCGCGCGTTCGCGTACCCGACTTCGAGCGGCCGGGCGTCGGCGCGCACCGCGCGGCGATCGAGGAGCCAATCGTCCCAGGGCGGTCCGCCGACGAGCGAAAAGACCGTCGTGAGGATGATCCCGTTGAGGAGAAAGGGCGCGCCGAACGCGAGCAGGAACCAGGTGCGCACGCGGACGAGCTTGCGGAGCGGCGGCAGCGGGCGCGGCGCCTCGGGCGGGCGCGGGGGCGTGGGTTGCGGCGACGTCGACGTCACGGTGCACCTCCTTTTGCGAGCGCGTCAGGCAGCGCGAGGAGCGCGATCGGCCAGAGGTGCAGCCGCATCGGACGAATGTACACTGCGTCTCGTGCGCACGGTGACCGCCACCCGGTACGTGACGCCGCTCCGCGAGGGCGGCTCGCTGCCGGCGATCGTCGAGGCCGACGACGGGCGCTCCTACGTCCTCAAGTTCCGCGGCGCGGGGCAGGGGCCGAAGGCGCTCGTCGCCGAGCTGGTGACGGGCGAGCTGGCGCGCGCCTGCGGGCTGCCGGTCCCCGAGCTGGTCCTCGTCGAGCTCGACGCCGCGCTCGGGCGCACCGAGCCCGATCAGGAGATCCAGGATCTGGTGCGCGCCAGCGCGGGGCTCAACCTGGCGCTCGCCTACCTGCCGGGCGCGCTGGCCTGGGAGCCGGCGCTGGCCCCGCCGCCCGACGGGGAGCTGGCCGCGCGCGTGGTCTGGTTCGACGCGCTCACCACCAACGTCGATCGCACCGCGCGCAACACGAACATGCTCATCTGGCGACGCGGGCTGTGGCTCATCGATCACGGCGCGTCGCTCTACTTCCACCACGACTGGACCGAGCACCTCGCGCGCGCGCGACGGCCGTTCGCGGCGATCCGGCAGCACGTCCTTTTGCCGCTGGCGGCGTCGATCGCCGACGCCGACGCGCGCCTGGCGCCCGTCGTCGACGAGGCCACGGTGCGCGCAGTGGTGGCGCAGGTGCCCGACGCGTGGTTGCTCGACGAACATTCGCCGGCGGCGATGCGCGACGGGTATGTCGCGCACTTGAGGGCGCGGCTCGAGGGGCCGCGCGCGTTTGCGGAGGAGGCGGAGCGTGCCCGCGCAGCGCTGCACGTTTGACTACGCCGTCGTGCGGGTGGTCCCGCACGTCGAGCGCGGCGAGCTGGTGAACGCCGGCGTCATCGTCTACTGCCGCGCGCGCGACTTCCTCGCCGCGAAGGTGGCGCTCGATCCGGCGCGGCTGCGCGCGCTCGCGCCCGACGCCGACGTCGACGCCGTCGAGCGCGCGCTGGCGGTGATCCCGCTCATCGCCGCCGGCGATCCGCGCGGCGGGCCGATCGCGGCGCTGCCCCCGTCGGAGCGCTTCCACTGGCTGACCGCGCCGCGCAGCACCGTCACGCAGACGTCGCCGGTTCACTCCGGGCTCTGCGACGATCCGGGGGCCGCGCTCGACGGGCTGCTGGCCTCGATGGTGCTGCCGCCGGCCACCGGGCGCTGAGCATCGAGAAAACCACCGTCACCGCAGGCAGTTGCGGTGCTCGCAAGAATCTTTGTCACAAGCGCGGGGTGCTCCGCGTTGGCCCTTCGAGCGCGCCACTTTCCTCGGCGCGATGGAGAGACGAAGATGCCGAACGTGAGCCTGTCCCACGCCGCCCCGATCGACGCCGAGCAGAACGGCTCGGGCGGCCGCCTCGTCACCGCCGATGGTCGGACGCTGCCGCTCCGCGGGGCCACGCTCCGCGCCGACGCGCGCGGGGGCGTCGCGCGGGTCGTGCTCGAGCAGCGCTTCGAGAACGTCTACGACGAGCCGCTGCACGTCACCTACCTCATGCCGCTGCCCGCCGACGGCGCGGTCTCGGGCTACGCCTTCACGATGGGCGCGCGCCGCGTCGTCGGTGAGGTCGACAAGAAGCGCCGCGCGCGCGAGCGCTTCGAGGAGGCGCTGCTCACCGGCAAGACCGCCGGCATCGTGGTAGAGGAGCGCTCGTCGCTGTTCACGCAGGAGCTGGGCAACGTCCCGCCGCGCTCGACCATCGTCGCCGAGCTGACCATCGATCAGCGGCTCACCTGGCTCGACGAGGGGGCGTGGGAGTGGCGCTTCCCGACGGTGGCCGGGCCGCGCTACCAGGGCGCGCCGGGCCGGGTCGAGGATTCTCGCAAGACAGAAATTGCGGTCGCCGACGCGCCGCTGGCGGTGCGCATCGCGCTCGAGCTGGCCATTCGCGACCCGCTCCCCGATGGGCGGCGCCCCGAGTCGGCGCTGCACGCGATCGCCGCGTCGTCGCTGCCGGGGCGCTGGGAGGTCGGCTTCGCCGCCGAGGGCGGGGTGCGGCTCGATCGCGACGTGGTGGTGCGCTGGCCGGTGGCGGCGCCGAAGGTCGGGCTCTCCGTCGACGTCGGGCGGCCGGCCAAGGCGGCGAACGCCTACGGCCTGGTGTCGATCGTGCCGCCGTCGCCGGGCAGCGACGCGGCGCGGGCGCGGCGCCGTGATCTCATCCTGCTCCTCGACACCTCGGGATCGATGGGGGGCGAACCGCTCGCGCAGTCGGTGCGCACCTGCCTGGCGCTCATCGACACGCTGGGGGACGAGGACTCGCTCGAGATGATCGAGTTCTCGATGGCGGCGCGGCGCTGGAAGACGCGCGCGGTGACGGCGACGGCGGCGAACAAGCGCGACGCGCGACGCTGGCTCGAGAAGCTGGAGGCGGGCGGCGGCACCGAGATGGTGGCCGGCGTGATGGAGGCGCTGGCGCCGCTGTCGGGCGAGGCGCAGCGGCAGGTGGTGCTGCTCACCGACGGATACATCGGGTTCGAGACCGAGGTGGTGAAGGCGGTCAGCGACCGGCTGCCGGCGGGGTCGCGGCTGCACGTCGTCGGGGTGGGCTCGGCGGTGAATCGGTCGCTCACCGGGCCGACGGCGCGCGCGGGGCGTGGCGTCGAGGTGATCGTCGGGCCGGGAGAGGATCCGGAGCGTCCGGTCGCGCGGCTGCTGGCGCGCACGACGGCGCCGATCGTGACCGACGTGGTGCTGAGCGGCGACGCGCTGAAGGCGTTCGCGCCGGCGAGGCTGCCCGACCTCTACGCGGGGTCGCCGGCGCTCGCCGCCGTCGAGCTCCGGCCGGAGGGCGGCACGCTCGTCGTGCGCGGGCGGACGGCGACGGGGCAGTGGGAGCAGACGGTGCGCGTGGCGGCGTGCGCGCCCAACGAGGGCGCGGCGGCGGCGGCGGCGGCGCTGTTCGCGCGGGAGCGCGTCGAGGATCTCGAGCTGCGCCGCGCCGCCGGGGCCGAGCCGCGGGACATCGACGCGGCCATCGAGGAGGTCGGGCTGGCGTTCCAGATCTCGACGCGGCTGACCACGTGGATTGCTGTCAGTCAGGAAATCACCGTCGATCCGAGCGCCCCGACGCGGCGCGAGGACGTCCCGCAGGAGCTGCCGCACGGCGTGTCGGCCGAGGGGCTGGGGCTGCGCGCGGGGTCGACCGGCGTCGATGGGCTGCTGGCGGCGCCCCCGCCCATGAGCGCGCCCGCGCCGTCGCCGTCGCTGGCGATGCCGTCGGCGGCCGGCTACGGGGGGCGGCCGGGCGCGCCTGCGGCGCAGGGGCCGATGAAGCGGGCGAGCGGGATCCTCGGCGGCATCGGCGAGGCGGTGCGCGGGATGTTCCGGAAGAGCGAGAGCTCCGCGGCGGCCGACAGCGACGACGAGGGCGGCCTCTATGGCGGGCGACAGGAGGCGACCGGCGCGAACCTGCCGGCGCCGATGGAGCCCGCGACCGACGAGGCCGAGGAGGCGGCGAAGGAGTCGCGGGAGCAGGTGCTCGATCGGAAGGTGATGCGCGAAAAGAGCGTCGACGCGCCGAAGCCCACGCCGGCCGCGCCGCCGCCCGCGAAGACGAAGGTGGCGGCGACGGAGGCGCGCCGTCGTGACGCCGGCCGCCGTCGCCGCGCGGTGCTCAAGCTGCGGCGCGGGCGGACGCTGGTGATCGAGCTGGTCATCGCCGGCGGGGACGCGGTCGACTGGGATCCGGCGGCGCGCGCGACGGTGGCGCTCTCCGACGGGACCACGCTCGAGGCGGCGATCGACGCGGGCAAGGCCACGCGCGCCGGCCGCTACGTCGCGGGGCAGGTGATCCGCATCGTCGTCGAGCTCGCGGTCGACGCGCCGGCGACGCCCGTCGAGATGACCATCGGCGACCTCGCGCTCGAGGTGGTGACGGCGTGACCGAGGCGCGCGCCGATCTCGACGCGCTGCTGCCGGCGATCGGCGCCGGCGACGTGGACGCCTTCGGGCGCTTCGTCGCCGGCGCCGAACCGCCGCTGCGGGCCTCGCTGCGCAGCTTCGCCGCCGTCGTCGACACCGAGGCGGTCCTGCAGGAGACGCTGCTGCGCGTGTGGCAGGTGGCCCCGCGCTTCACCCCCGACGGCGCGCCCAACGCCCTCCTCCGCTTTGCCTTCCGCGCCTGCCGCCACCTGGCGATCTCCGAGGTCCGGCGGCGGCGCGGCACCCTTCCCGCAGGCGGCGACGTCGAGCGCCTCGCCGACGCGGCCGATCCGCAGCCGGCGGCGCCGCCCGATCCGCTGCTCCGCCGCGCCATCGAGCAGTGCCGCGACGAGCTGCCGAAGAAGCCGGCCGCCGCGCTGGCGGCGCGGCTCGCCTCGCAGGGCGACGAGCCCGACGCGCGCCTCGCGCTGCGCCTCGGGATGACGCTGAACACGTTCCTGCAGAACTTCACCCGCGCGCGCAAGCTCCTCGCCGCCTGTCTCGAGAAGCGCGGCGTCGAGCTGGGAGGCGTCGCATGACACGCGGAGCGAGAAGTCGATGAAGCCGTCACGGGGAGAGCGCGAGGCGCTCATCGCGGCGGCGACGACGGCCTTCCGCGCGCGCGACGCCGAGGGGCGGCTCGTCGACGATCCGGCGTGGCGCGATCTCGACGCCGCGGGGCGGCTCGAGGCGTTCGAGGAGATCGAGCGCCTGCGCGCGCTCGAGGCGGCGCTCGATCCGCGCGGCCTCAGCGCCACGGCGCGCGCGGTGTTGGCCCGCATCCCGCGCTGATATCGGGGTTCAACGGGATTGCGTAGGGGGTTTCATCGCCGAAACCGATCCTATGCGGCGAAGCGCTCGATTCGTACTCCCGTGCGTCCTCATGGCCGCGGCGTGCCAGCCCCCGGTCGACCGACAACCCCGCGACACACCGACGGTCACGGCGGAGTTCGACCCCACCGCGACGCCGCCGGTGGTGCCCACGCCGACCGACCTCGCGCTGCGCGGGGGGAATGGGACATTGAACGTCCCCGATTTACCCACCGATACTCCCGCGCAACGAAGTCTCAATGCGTATCTGCGCACGCTCAATGGATTCCCGACGTCGTCGACCGCGAGCGCCCGCTTCTCGGCGCCGCTCGATCCGGCGACGGTCGTCGCCGGGCAGTCGGTGCTCGTCATCGATCTGACGACCGAGACGCCGCTCGATTCCAGCGCGGTCACCGCCACCAGCGTCGACTCGCAGATCGTCATCACCCCGACGCAGCGCTGGACGCCCGGCCATCAGTTCGCCGTCCTCGTCTTCGGCGGCACCGATCCGAACGGCGTGCGCGGCGCCGCCGGCGAGCAGGCGATCGCCTCGCCCTCGTTCTTCTTCCTGCGCTCGGCGCGCCCGCTCGTCGACGTGTGCGAGGATCCGCTCAACCCGGCCTGCGCCTGCACCGACCCGACGCTGCAGAGCTGCCACTCCGTCACCGCCGCGCTCAGCGACGAGCAGGCCCGCGCCGCCGAGACCGAGCGCCGCATGCTCGACCCGGCGCTGTCGGCGATCCTCCCGGCGACGGGCCGGAACCGCAACGACCTGGTCCTCTTCTGGACCTTCACGACGACGACCGCGCCGACGGCGGTCCTCGATCCGCAGCGCCAGCAGATCCCCTTCCCCAACGACTTGTTGATTGACCAGAATACCGGGCTGGTGAACCTGCCGATCGCGCCCGGCGATCCGCAGGCCGCGCAGAAGATGGCGCTCAATACGCTCGACGGCTTCTCGACGACGGCGCCGATCACCGTCCCGGTCGACCTGGCCGCCGGCGCGACCATCGACCCGACCACGCTGGTGGCCGGCAAGACGGTGCTCCTCGTGAACCTCGACCCGCGCCCGGGCGCGGTGCAGCCCGCCTTCCGGGTCAGCGCGGCGGCGGACGCGATCGTGATCGAGCCGATCGACGCGCTGATCCCCGACCAGATGAAGTACGCCGTGATCGTCACCGCGGCGGTGAAGGACTCGACGGGCCAGCCGCTGCGCCCGCCGCCGACGCTGGTGCTCCTCGCCGGCCAGGCCCCGCTCGTCGCCGACGGCCGCTCGACGGTGTCGGTGCTGACCGACGCGCAGGCGGCGCAGCTCGAGCAGCTCCGCCTCGCCTACGCGCCGCTCTTCGCGCGCCTCGGCGCCGCGGGCGTCCCGCCGCAAGCGCTGGCGATGGTCGCGACCTTCACCACGCAGTCGATCGCCCGTCCGCTCGCCGCGCTCGCCGCCTTCCCGTCGTCGGCGCACGGCACCGGCATCCCCACCACCGTCCGCATCACCACCGTCGCCACCGAGGAGGCGCTCGCCGCGCGCGCCGCGCAGCTCCCGTTCCCGACGGCGAACCTGCGCGCGATCGTGCTCGGCACCTTCATCACCGAGAACGTCACCAACGGCGCCGAGCGCCGCATCAGCTTCACCCGCACGGTGACGATGCCCGGCACGCCGCAGGTCGATCGCTTCGCGGTCGCCGCGCCCACCCCGCCCGTCAACGAGCCGGTGCGCTTCTGGATGAGCCTGCCGCGCACCCCGGCGGCCGGCGCCGGCGGCACGATCCCCGTCGTCATCCTGCAGCACGGCCTCGGCTCGTGGCGCGGCGCGATGATCGGCCTCGCCGACGCCTTCGCCGCCGCCGGCTGGGCCGCCGTCGCCTTCGACATCCCGCTCCACGGCGCGCGCTCGGCCTGCACCGCCGACACGCAGTGCACCGGCGGCTGTGACGTCGCCACCGGCACCTGTCGCGGCGAGATGGTGCCGATGCCGACGGCGCAGGACCCGCTCGCCTGCAGCCTCCAGCCGCTGTCGAACGACGCCGGCGACTGCCGCCCGATGGCCAGCGGCGCCGCCTTCATCGATCCGCGCAACCTCTTCGGCGTCCGCGCCACCCTCCAGCAGTACGTCGTCGACGGTGTCCAGCTGCTGCGCGTCCTCGGTGACGCCAACAACCCCACCGGCCTCACCGCGACGGTGGTCTCGCGCGGCGGGCAGCCGGTGCGGTTCGACCCGGCGCGCGTCGACTTCCTCGGCTTCTCGCTCGGTGCGATCGCCGGCACCAACCTCCTCGCCGCCGCGCCCGAGCCGCGCCTCGGCGTCCTCAACGCCGGCGGCGGGAAGCTGTTCGACATCCTCACCACCGGCGACCTGCGCACGCTGATCGACCCGTATTTGATGTCTATCGGAATCATGCGCGACACGCCGGAGTTCTTCCAGCTGCGCTCGCAGGCGACCTGGATCCTCGACGCCGTCGACCCCTTCGCCGTCGGGCAGCTGGTCGTGCGTCGCCCGCTGGCGAGCGGCACCGTGAAGCGCGTCATCCTCCAGACGCCGGGGAGGGACACCGTCATCCCGGTGCCCTTCCAGGCCGCGCTCGCGCGGGAGCTCTTCGGCCCCGCCGGCCTCGACGCGATGGGCCACCCCGTCGGGCAGAACAACGCCGGCGACCGCGTCTCGACCTTCTTCCCCGACGGCGTGCACGGCACGCTCCTGACCGGACAGCCGGCCGCGACCGCGCGTTCGATGCGCGCGCAGGCCATCGAGTTCATCACCTCGGCGGGCGTGCGCCTGCCTTCACCCTAGTCCCAGAGCGGGTCGGAGTAGAGATGACCATCGCTGATCACCCCCTCCACAGATCCCGGCGTGCGGCATTACCGCACCGGGCTCCTGCCTTGGGTGATGACGCCGAGTCGCTGCGAAGGCCAGGGATGGCAGATGCG
>Ga0272446_1000231_pt1 | contig 88406 bp, 68 predicted proteins | sample YNPCB0061_FD_194587 | JGI IMG/M metagenome (GOLD analysis project Ga0272446, IMG submission 194587) | Hot spring microbial mat communities from Yellowstone National Park, WY, United States - YNP-CB-006-1 | ecosystem: Environmental > Aquatic > Thermal springs > Hot (42-90C) > Sediment | place...
GCTCAGATCCGCCTCGATCCGGCGCAATGCGGCGTCGGTCGCTTCCAGGCGGGCGCCCTCGGGAAGCCAAACATCGGCCACAAATTGACTGCGTTCGGCCGAAGGAAAAAACTGCTCCGGGGCGGCGCGCACCAGGAGCAGTCCTCCCACGAAAGCGATGACTCCGGCCGCGACCGCCGCGGCCTTCCGCCGCAAGGCCCACCCGATCGCCCGGTTGTAGCCGTACTGCATGAGATCCAACACGCTCGGGCGTTTCCGGCCTCCGGGCGGATTGGCGGGTGTCCCGGCGTCCGGCGCATGGAGCCCGCGGCGGATGAAGAAGCGGCACAATACCGGCGTCAGCAGCATGGCCACCACGTAGGAAGAGCCCAGCGCCACCGCCACGGCGATGGGGAGCGCCGCGATGAACTCGCCGACCGATCCGGACAACAGCAGCAGCGGCAGGAAGGAGGCGATGATGGTCAGGGTGGCCGTCAGGACCGGCACCGCCAGTTCGGTGGCGCTCCGCCAGGCCGCTTCCGCGCGCGCGACGCCGCGGTCCAGCAATTCGACGTAGTTGTCGGCGATCACGATCGCGTCGTCCACCACCATGCCCAGCACGACAATCAACGCCGCGATGGATACCTGGTGCAATTCGACGCCCAGCGCGTCCATCACCGCAAACGTCACCGCCACGGTCACCGGGATCGCCAGAGCGGAGATCACCGCCACCCGCAAGGGCAGCAGCAGGATCGTCACCAGGATGACGGCGGCGATCGCGATGCCGAACTCGCGGATGAAATGGCGGATCCGCTCCTCGACGACGCGGGGCTGATCGGCGATCACGTCCAGTTGCAAATCGGGAGGCAGGGTCAGGCGCAGCGCCGCCAGCTTTTCCCGCACCGCCCGGCCGAAGTCGACGATGTTGTTGCCCTCCTGCATCTCGACCGACAACATCAGGCACGGCCCGCCCTGGTAGCGGGTGAGGAATTCCGGATCCTGGTAGCGCCGCGACACCGAACCCAGGTCTCCGAGGTAGACCGGCTGTCCGGTCGCGCGCGAGACGTCGACCATGACGCGGCGGATCTGCTCTTCGGTCTGAAACAGCCCCGACGCCGTCATCGGCACCGCCGCCGTCCCGGCGTCGAATTCGCCCGCGTAGGCGATGATGTTGCGGGATTGGAGCGCGCCGATGATGCGCAGCGGATCGACGCCGTACTGCGCCATCCGCTCGAGCGAACTGGTGAGCAGGATCTGTTCTTTTTGCTCGCCGTAGCGTTTGATCTTGGAGACGGCCCGCACGGTCCGCAACTCGTCCTCGATGCGTTCGGCGTGTTGTTTCAGAGCGCGGTAGTCGTAACGGCCGCCGTGGATGGCCAGCAGCAGCGCCACCGTATCGCCGAAATCGGAGTTGACCGTGGGACCGCGCACGCCCTGCGGCAGTTCGCGCACGCGGAGTTCGTTCAAGTCGTGGCGGAGCTTGGACCAGAACTTGTCCGTATCTTTTACCCAGCCTTCCAACTCGACGTGCACCACGGCCAGATTCGTGCGGCTGGTCGAGTACGTCTTGGCCTTCAGCACCTCCTCGAAGCGGAAAAGCCGTTCCTCGATCTTCTTGGTGACTTGCTTTTCCACCTGCTCGGCGGTGGCCCCCGGATAGACGGCGACGACCAGCCCCGCCCGGATGGTGATTTTGGGATCTTCGCGCCGGGGCATGGTCAGCAGCGCATGGACGCCGGCGGCGAACAGGATCGCCGTCAGCACCAGGGTGACTTGCGGATAGCGCAGGGAGGCGCGGACCAGGTTCATGGGCGGGCCTCGGCTGCCTCGACGCGCATGCCCTCCCGCACCTGGTGCTGGCCGGCCACCACTACCGGTTCGCCGGCCGCTAGGCCGGATTGGATTTCGACTTCCCGTCCGCGGACCGGCCCCAGTTCCACGCGCCGCCCGTACACGCGTTGCTGCGGGGGAGAATAGACAAAAACCAGGGTGGCGCCCTGGGGATCGCGGACCACCGCGTCGACCGGCAGGGTGATCGTGTCCACCTCCGCGTCGCTCTGAATCCGGGCTTCGGCGATCATGCCCGCCCGCAGCAGACGCCGGGGATTCGGAACGGCGATTTTGACGCTAAAGGCCCGGGAGGCGGGGTCGGCGGCCGCGCCCACCAGCTCCACCCGCCCGGTAAACTGCTCACCGGGCAACGCGGGGATCAGCACGGTGGCCGCCTGGCCCACCCGCACCAGGCCGATGTCGGACTCGGGTACGGCGACGCGCACGTGGGCCGTGCTCAAATCGACAAGCGTGAAGACGGGAAAACCCGCGGCGGCCATTTCCCCGGGATCCACGCCCCGGCGGGCCACCGTGCCCGCCGCCGCCGCCACCAGGCGCGTGTCGGCGAGTTTCTTGCGGGCGGCCTGTTCGGCGGCCTCCGCCTGTTCGACGGCCGCTTTCGCCGCCGCCCGATCCTCCTGGCGCGCGCCTTCCTCGGCTTCTTCCCACTGCGCTTTGGCGGCCAGGTAGGCGGCTTCGATTTTCTTGAAATCGGCCGGCGCCAGGCTTTTCTTTTCGAACAGTTGCCGGAGGCGCTGGTACTCGTCCTCCCGTTGCGTGTAGGCAGCCCGCGCGCGCGCCAACTCCTGCGCGCGGGCGCCGCGCAACGCCTTTTCGTAGGCCGCGCGCGCCAAGGCCGTCTGGGCCGCGGCCGCCTGGACGCCAAATTGATAATCGGCCGGATCGATTTCCGCCAACAGCGCGCCCGCCCGCACCTCCTGCCCCTCGTCGCACAGAACCCGCGCGACCCGGCCGGCTACCGAAAAGGCAAGATCGACCGTCTTCTGCGGCTCCACCGAACCGGACGCGGCGATCTGCGCGGCCTGCCGTACCCGCGCGGGCGCGCGAATGCTGACGGGAATGGGCTGCTCCTGGGGAACTGAGGGACGGGATCCCGAGCATGCCGCTCCCAGCACCGCCAGCCAAATCGCCGCCGAACCAGAGATCAGTTTCAGGATCATGAAAACCCGAGACGGGGCTGCTTCCGCAGGATACCGCTCCCGCGCAGGCGTTCGCCAGTTTTCCCTTTCGCCCGCCGCCTCCGATCAGAGGCTGGGCATGCGCACCTGGCGCTGTTGTTTGAAGGCGAGGTTGGCCAGGTGCGGCGCGCTGACCGCGCTTGCCCCGACTTCCACCGGCGCGTTGGGCTGCTGCCGCGACTTGATGCAGTCGAGGAAGTTCTGGATGTGCGATTCGATCGGGACCGGCGCATCCACCCGCTCCACCGGATCCGGATTCTTTGGCCAGGGCTCCTTCCAGATGCGATAGCCCGCTTCGTCCAGAATCATCGTGCCTTCGTCGCCCTGGAATTGGATGGACCAGCCGTTGTCATAGGCGTTGCAGTAATTCAGCGTCCAGGTGGCCATGAAGTTCGGATACTCAAACACCGCGCAGAACACATCCGGCGTTTCCGAGCCCAGCATTTTCGCCACCTGACCGTAGGAGATGGCCGACACGGCCCGCGGCGTGTTGGTGAACCACTGCACCACATCCATCAAGTGCGTGCCCTGATCGGTCATGTTGCCGCCGGAGTAGTCCCAAAAATAGCGCCAGCGGCGGAAGCGCCCGGGCTCCAGATCCCGCGCCCGCGCCCCTCCCAGGAACCGTTTCCAGTCCAGTTTGCCGGGCAGGGGAGAATTGTCGATCGGTTGGGCGATGTTCCAGTTCCACATCGGCTTGACCATGGTGATCTTGCCGAGCATGCCGGAATCCACCAGCGCCTTGGCCTTGTGCAAGGCTTCCGCGCTGCGCCGCTGCATGCCGATCTGGACAATCTGGCTGGTGGCCCGGACCGCCTTGACCATCAACTCGCTCTCCTCGAGAGAAAGCGACATCGGCTTCTCCAGGTACACGTCCTTTTTCCGTTTCAGGCACGCGAGCAGGTTCGGGTAGTGCTGGTGATCGGGCGTCGCCACCACGACAAAATCCATGGGCACGGCCTCCAGCATCTCGTCGTAGTCGACAAAAGCCTTGGCGTCCGGGGCCACCTTCAACGCCGCCGCCGTGTTTAACTCGTACACTTCGGCGATGGCGACGCACTGCGTGCCTTGCTTTTGGAACTTGTCGGCCAGGTACCGGCCGCGGCCGCCGGCGCCGATCACCCCGAAGGTGGGACGATCGTTCGCCCCAAAGGCGCGGGACGGAACAAAAAGCGGCGCGGCGGCGGCCGCGGCGGTCAGAAAGTTACGGCGGGTCGATTCCATGCGGGGATCCTCTCCTTCGCCCCTACTCTATCACCGCGAGATTCTTCGAGCCACGGTCCCGCGGACGTGATCGAATAGGATAAGTCACGCGAAAAACAGCATGGATGAAGCGATTTTGATTCTCTCGTTTGGCGGGCCAGAAAAGCCCGAGGACGTCATGCCCTTTTTGGAGAACGTCACCCGCGGGCGGGGCGTCCCGCCCGAGCGGCTGCGGGAAGTGGCCGAACACTATTACCACTTCGGCGGCCGGAGCCCGATCAACGACGAAAACCGGGCCTTGCTTGCGGCGCTGCGCGAGCACCTGGGGCGGCACGGGCCCGCCCTTCCCGTTTACTGGGGCAATCGCAACTGGCATCCCTTCCTGGCCGACACGGTTCGCCAGATGAAAGCTGACGGCATTCGGCGCGCGTACGCGTTTGCGACGTCGGCCTTCAGTTCCTACTCCGGCTGCCGGCAATACCGCGAGGACATCGCCCGCGCGGTGGCGGAAGTGGGCGAAGGCGCGCCGGAGATCATCAAGCTGCGCGTTTTCTTCAATCACCCGGGCTTTCTGGAGCCGATGTCCGAGCGGGTGAGCGCTGCGTTCGCGCAGCTCTCTCCGGAGGCCGCCGCAGCCGCGCACCTGGTGTTCACCGCGCATAGTCTGCCGCTGGCGATGGCGGAAACCTCCGACTACGTGGCGCAACTCGAGGAGGCCTGCCTGCTGGTGGCGGAAGGCTGCGGCCATCCGCGGCATACGCTGGTTTACCAGAGCCGGAGCGGACCGCCCTCCCAACCCTGGCTCGAGCCAGACATCCTCGACTGGCTGCGGCAGTTGGCGGCTTCGGCGCCGGCCAGCCGCGACGTGGTCGTGGCGCCCATCGGGTTCGTCGCCGACCACATGGAGGTTCTCTACGATCTCGACGAAGAAGCCAGGCTGCTGGCCGAGCGGCTGGGCTTGCGCCTGATTCGCGCCCGGACCGTGGGCGCCCACCCGCGTTTCGTGCGGATGATCGTGGAATTGGTGGAGGAACATACCCGCGGCGCGGCGCCGGCGGCGCGCGGCCTGCTGCCGCCCCGCTCCTGCCGTCCCGACTGTTGCCCGCCTCCGCCACGCCCCGCCGGCCGCCGGCCCGCCTCCTGAGCGACCAGCGGGCGGGCCGCATCTCGGGGTATCATCAAAAGCAACCGCCATGCTGGATCGTGACACAAGGCTCGCGTGGAGCCGGCGCGAGTTCTTCACGCAAGGCTCGAGCTTGGGCGCGGTGGCGCTTGCCTCGCTGCTGAATCCCCATTTGTTTGGCGCGCGGGCGGACCGCGACCCGAAGACCGGCGGCCTCGCCGGCCTGCCGCACTTTGCGCCAAAAGCCAAGCGCGTTATCTTCCTGCACCAGTCCGGCGGGCCAAGCCAGATCGACACGTTTGACTACAAGCCCCAACTCAGCAAACTTCACGGCACCGAGTTGCCCGATTCGGTGCGGCGCGGCCAACGCATCACGGGGATGACGGCGGGGCAGGATTCGTTTCCCTGCGTGCAGTCGTTGTTCTCCTTCAAGCAGCATGGTCAAAGCGGCGCCTGGGTGAGTGAATTGCTGCCCTGGACGGCGAAGATCGTCGACGACATTTGCATCATCCGCACTACCCACACCGAAGCCATCAACCACGACCCGGCGATCACCTTCATTCAGAGCGGCAGCCAGCAGCCCGGCCGCCCCAGCATGGGTGCGTGGGTCTCTTATGGCCTCGGCAGCGAGAATCAGGATCTGCCCGCTTATGTGGTGATGCTGTCCCAGTCCAGCGCGCTGAATGTCGACCAGCCGCTGTTTTCGCGGCTGTGGGGGCCCGGCTTTCTGCCTTCCAGCTTCCAGGGCGTACGCTTCCGCTCCGGCCGGGAGCCAGTGCTCTACCTGGAGGATCCTCCCGGCATTGACCGGAAAACCCGCCGCCGGATGCTGGACGCGGTCAACGCGGTCAACCGGAACCACTACCAGGAATACCTGGACCCGGAAATCGACACGCGCATCGCCCAATTTGAAATGGCTTTCCGGATGCAAGCGTCTGTGCCGGAACTAATGGACTTGTCCAAGGAATCGGAGGCGACGCTGGACCTGTACGGTCCCGATGCCCGCAAACCGGGAACCTACGCCCAGCACTGCCTGCTCGCCCGGCGTCTGGCCGAGCGCGGCGTGCGCTTCATCCAGCTTTACAAGCGCGGCTGGGACCAGCACAACGACCTGCCGCGCGACCTCGCCCTCCAATGCCAGGCCACCGATCAGCCGTCGGCGGCGTTGGTCATGGACTTAAAGCAACGCGGCCTGCTCGACGAAACGCTGGTGATCTGGGCGGGCGAGTTCGGGCGCACCGTGTACTGCCAAGGCAAGCTCACCTCCACCAACTACGGGCGCGACCATCACCCGCGCTGCTTCTCCATCTGGATGGCCGGAGGCGGCGTCAAGGGGGGCCTGGTGTACGGTGAAACCGACGACTACAGCTACAACGTGGTGAAAGATCCGGTGCACGTGCACGACGTCCAGGCCACCATCCTCCATTGCCTCGGAGTGGATCACAAGCGGCTGACGTACCGGTTCCAGGGCCGGGATTTCCGCCTGACCGACGTACACGGCGAGGTTGTCCGCCCGATCTTGGCGTAGCGCCGCCGGGCGGCGGGCGGAAAGTTACCAGCGCAAGCGCCTGCCGGGGAAGCAGGCGTCGAGAAAGCGCAGCATCTCCTCGAACAGATCGCCGGGCGCATAGTCTGGCGGGGTGGGCGTATACCTCGGCGGGCCAGGCGCCGGCCAGGAAGGCCGGCGGAAGGGACCGGAAGGAGATACCATCGGCTCGGGCCGTACCGTGTAAGCGAAGCGTTCGGTCCTGACCGCGGCGGGCCGGGCGGTGGCCGGCCGCCGCCACGAAAGATCGTACTCGCGGCGGCGCTCGGGGTCGCTCAGCGTTTCGTAAGCTTCCACCACCCGGCGGAACTCGTCGGCCGAGGATCCTTCCCCGGCATCGGGATGGTAACGGCGCGCCAGATTGCGGAAGGCGCTCCGGATCTCCTGCTCGTCGGCGTTGACAGAAACGCCCAACACCTCGTACAACTTCATCGGCCGTTCCCCGTTTGCGCCCCGCCCGAGCGAAGGCGGGCGCTTCATCTTTATCCTACGACGAATCGCCCGGAATGGCGCGGCGGGATCAGCCGGCGGGGCGCCGGAATGCAAAAAGGGGCGGGATCTTCCCCCGATGCCCGCCCCTGACTCCAAACGGCTTATTCGACCTTGACTTCGATGGCGCGGCTTTTGGCCTTCTCCGTCTTGGGCAGATGCACCAGCAGCATGCCATCCTTGAACTCGGCCTTCAGCTTCTCCTCATCCACGCCATCGGGAATATCAAAGGTCCGCATGAAGGTGCCGTAGGAGCGCTCGACGCGATGGTAGCGGCGGCCCTTTTCCTCTTTCTCGCGTTTGCGTTCCCCTTGAATCGTCAGCAGACCGTCCTGGACGGTCACCTTCACGTCCTTCTTGTCCACCTCGGGGATTTCCGCCTTCACCAGGTACTCGCCGTCCGTTTCAGAGATGTCTACGGTGGGAGCCCAGTCGGCGACCGTCAACGCCTCACGCATCCCCGATGCCCGCGTGGGCCAGCGGGACAGCATCCGGCTGAAACGGTCGGTCAGCTCCTGCATTTCCTTTTCCATGTCTTTGAAGGGATCCCAACCCCAACGAATCAAGCTAGCCATAGTTGTTCGCTTCCTCCTATTGAACCGCCCATGACCGGCTGAAGGCCATCATCGGTTTTTACTCGGTTGCACGGCCAGGCGCCGGTCTAAGAGCAGATCCACGATGAAATTTGGTTCGGGAGAGAGGCGAGCAGAGAGTGGCTCGACCTGACGCCGAACCGTTTTCAGGGTAGCACGGGGGGCCACGAGATGTCAAGTAGGAACGAAAATTTCTTGAGTATGTCATGCTAAACATTATTTAAATAAGCGGAGATAGACAATTTGACTGGTGGACCGAAAAAATATGTAACCCGCCGCCTCGTTCCCTCATCTTTACTGGTCGGAAGCTGCTTGGCAGCTTCCGTCCGGGCCTTCCGGCCCACTATCTCTTACGATTGAGGTGAAACTCGAATGTTCGATACGTTGCTGTCTCGCGATATCCAACAGACTCTGGAGCACTTCCGTCGTACGATGGATCAGGCGTTCAACGACTTCTTTGCGCCCGCAGGCCTCGTTGGCTCGGGCCCCGAAGCGAGTGGGTGGACCTTTACGCCCGCAGTCGAGACCGGATGGAACGACGACAGCCTGAACCTGCGCGTCGTCCTGCCGGGGGTTGCGGAAAAGGACGTCACCGTCAACTTGCAGGGCAACCAACTGGTGGTCGAGGGGGAGCGCAAAGCCCCGGAGAACTTTGCCGCCAATGGCGGTTTGTGGAGGCTGGCCTACGGTAAGTTCCGCCGGGTGATCGACCTGCCAGACGGTCTGGAGCATGATCGGATCCAGTGCCGTCTGCATGATGGGGTGTTGGACATTCAGTTGCCGATCGCGCAGGCGATGAAGCCGCGCCGGATCCCGATCGAGGCCGGGGAAACGCGGAAGGCGCTGGCGGCCTGATTCCGCTGTTTCCAGACGGGCGCAGTGCGGGGGATCCGCCTGGTCCGCGTCGGGGCCGGGCGGTTTCCCCTCCCCGGACTGCGCCGCTTAGGCGCTCCGTTTGTTTCCCGAATCGAAAGGCCCGCCGCGGAATCGCAAGCTTGCGCCCGCGAGGGGACTATAAACTTCGCCGTTCCCGCAAGGCAGTTCTGCGGTAGGTAGCGCTGGTCGTATCGGTTTCCCACAGCGTGACCTCGCCCAGCCGCAAGTCCTCGGGCAGAGACCGCGTAATCTCGTCGTAGAAGTACTTCGCCATGTTTTCGGCCGTCGGATTGATCACGTCGAAGGGTTCCAGGTCGTTGATGAACCGGTGATCGAGCCGGGCGACGATTTCGCGGACCTTCTTTTTGACGTCGCCGAAGTCCACGAGCAGCCCGATCTCATCCAGGTCGCGTCCCTCGATGGTCACCCGGACTCGGTAGTTATGCCCGTGAACATTTTCGCACTTGCCTTTATAGCCGCGGAGGGCGTGCCCGGCGGCGAAGGTCTCTTCGACGGATACCTCAAACATGAAAGAATCGCTCCACTTCCTCGATGTCGGTTGTGAACCGGTAGGGGGGCAAGCTGTCGAAAAACACCTGCCCGTAACGCTGTTTCGTAATCCTATTGTCCAACAAAACCAGGACGCCGCGGTCGGTCTTGGAGCGAATCAGGCGGCCGAAGCCCTGTTTGAGCGCGATCGCGGCCTGCGGGATTTGGTACTCATAGAAGGGATTGCCGCGGTTTTCACGGATCTGGCGGATGCGGGCCTCGACGACGGGATCGCTCGGCACGGCGAACGGCAGCCGGTCGATGATGACGCAGCTCAATTGGTCGCCGGGCACATCGACCCCCTGCCAGAACGACGCCGTGGCAAAAAGCACCGCATGAGGGGTGGAGCGGAATTCCTCCAGCAGGGCGCTGCGGGGGCCCGTTCCTTGCAGCAGCGTCGGATACTCGAGCGCAAAGGCGATCCGGTCGTGCATGGCGCGCATCTGCTGGTAGCTGGTGAACAGCACAAACGCCCTGCCTTGGCTCAGGCGCAGCACGCGTAGGGTCTCTTCCGCCGCCGCGGCCAGGAAGTCCGCTGCGCGGGGATCGGGAAGGTGTTGGGGCATGTAGAGCAGCGCCTGCCGGGAATAGTCGAAGTTTTCCGGGGCGATCAGCGTGCGGGCGCCGTCCAGGCCCAGGCGCCGCCCGGTGAACTCGAAAGAACCAGCCACCGCCAAGGTGGCCGAGGTGAGCACCACCGTATCCATCCGGCCGAACAGCCGCTCGGCCAGAATCGCGGAAACATCGATCGGCGTGGCCTGCAAATAGCAGCCCCGTCCGCGGCGCTCCATCCAGTAGACGTAGCGCGCGTCGGACTCCTGAAACAGGAAATGCAGTTTCTGCTCGAGCTCACCGGCGCGCCGCACCAGGGGAATCAGCTCTTCCGGTCCGTGCTCGACCAGCCGCAGCACCGCCCCGGTGAGTTCCAGCGCCTCGGCGAGCGCCTGGTATTTGCCGCGGTGGCGCTTAAGAAACGCCTCCCTCCCGGCGAAGCCTGCCCGGCCCTCGCCCGGCGGCAGCGCGGCGAACAGCGCCTCGGCCGCCTGCCCCAGCGTGTCGATCGCCAGGTCCAACTCGGGCGACCCGAAGTTCCTGGCCCGCGCCATCCGCGCAATGTCCCGCCACAAATCCTGGATCTGGAGATTGCTCAGCGAGACGCCGAAGTACTGGCCGGCGACATCCTCCAGTTCGTGCGCTTCATCGAACACGACGGCGCGGCACTCCGGCAGGATGCCGCCGAAATCGTCGTCCTTGAGCGCCAGGTCGGCGAAGAACAGGTGGTGATTGACGATGATAATGTCGCTTTCGTGGGCCCGCCGCTGCATGAGCGTGAGAAAGCAGCGCTCGAATTGCGAACACTTCTGCCCGGCGCAAAGATCCCGCCGCGCGTCCACCTTCGCCCACGCCGTGCTGTCCTCGGGCAACTGCCGGATTTCGGCGCGGTCTCCGAATTCGGTCACCGGCTCCCAAGCCTGGATGATTTGGAAGTCGGCGACCTCCGCGAGCCCCTCAAAGACCGCCTGGCGGCTGGCGTCGTAGATTTTCTGGCGGCAGGCGTAATTGGTCCGGCCTTTCATGTAGCAGACGTTGAGCTTTTTCCCAAAGACCTCTTCGAGGAACGGGATGTCCTTAAAAAAAAGCTGCTCCTGGAGGTTCTTGGTGCCCGTGGAAACCACGATGCGGTTGCCGGAAAGAATCGCCGGAACCAGGTAGGCAAGCGTCTTGCCGGTGCCGGTGCCCGCTTCGACGATCAAATGCCGGCGGTCGCGCAGCGCGGCTTCCACCGCTTCGGCCATCTCGAGTTGGCCGCGGCGGAATTCGTACTGCGGGTGCCGCCGGGCCAGCGGCCCGCGGGGGGAGAAAAACTGCCGCACGCCGGGTGCGTGGGTCTCGACGCCCATGAACGCTTTCGCCTTATTGTACGGGACAAACGCGGCTCGCCTCGCGCGCCAGCCCGCCGGGTGATCTTCCGGTACTGGGTGGACCGCAGAATTCGGAGCGTGGAGTAGGCGGCTTGACACCTAGATGTAGGTTTGCGAACCGCTAGTCAGCGGGTGCGCCGAGCCGTGTCCGTTAGTTTCGGAGGTGTTGCTGTGATTCGTACGCTTGCCGCTCTTTTCCTGTTGCCGTTCGTCATGCTGACTCCCGCGCTGGCCGCCGGCCCGTATGTCGCCGCTGGCCGCTACTTCAGCTTCGGCGTGAAGGCCGATGGCACGGTCTATTCGTGGGGCCAGAATGCCAGCGGCGAGTTGTGCCGCTCGGTGAGCGGCTCATCTTCCACTCCCGGCCCCGGTTGCGGCGCCGAATCCGTCCGCAGCGCTGGCGGGTTCGTCAGCATCCAGGCCGGCATCGAGCACGCCGTGGGCCTGACCGCCGACGGCCGCGTCACGGCCTGGGGCGCCAACCATTACGGACAACTGGGCTACTGCACGATCCATCCCGAATTCGTTCTGACCGATGTGGCGGCGGTCGCCGCCGGCGACTTCCATAGCTTGGCGGTGAAAAAGGACGGCACGGTGTGGGCTTGGGGTTACAACACTGCCGGCCAGCTTGGCAACGGGAACCGCACCGACGCCTGTACTCCCCAGCAGGTGCCGGGGCTCACCGGCATGGTGGCGGTCGCCGCCGGCGGCTTGCACAGCCTGGCGGTCAAGAACGATGGCACGGTCTGGGCGTGGGGTGAAAACGCATATGGCCAGCTCGGCCTCGGCCACAACCGCAGTGAAGGCGCCAGCGAATTCAGCACCATCTGGAGACAGCCCCAGCGGGTTCCCGGCCTTTCGGGCATCGTCTCCGTGGCGGCCGGCCAGTACCATTCCCTGGCGGTCCAACGCGTCCGATCTTTCGGGCAGCGCGACTCTTTCGAGCTCTTCGCGTGGGGCCGCAACCTCTACGGGGAGCTGGGAGACGGCAGTACGACTCTTCGCAACGCCCCGGTGGCGATCCCGGCGGGGTGGCGGGACGTGAATGCGCCGGGCCGCAGCCATTGCAACGGCGTGATCAGCACCTGCGAAATCGCCGGCGTCTCGGCCGCCGCCAGCGTCAGCACGCTTGCAATCACGGATGGCTCGGTGTGGGCTTGGGGAAGGGGGACGACGGGCGCGTTGACCGGCGGCTCCCACCGCAGCACTCCCACCGTCATCCTCGGCCAGGACGCGGCCGGAATCGCCACGGGCGGCGAACACACGGTGGTGCTGAAGCGCGACGGTTCGGTGTGGACTACCGGCTGGAACAATTACGGCCAGCTCGGCAACGGGAACAATTCCAACCAAAGCTCGCTGGTGCGGGTGCTCGGGCCGGGCGGGCAGGCAGGGATACCTGGATCTGGGGCCCACGGCCGATGCCGGCGGTTCGGGCGGCGGTGGGGGCGGATCTTCGGGTGGCGGCGGATCCGCTGCGGGACCGGTCAGCCTTTCGCCCACTAGCGTCAGCGTTCCGGCGGCCGGCGGATCGAACTCGATCGCCGTCTCGGCCCCGGCTACCACCACCTGGACGGTCCAGACGAGCGGCAACTGGATCGGCCTCAACAGCCCTACGACCGGTACCGGCAATGGCTCGGTCGCCTTCACCGCGACGGCGAATTCCGGAGGAGTCTCCCGCACCGGCGTGGTGCAAGTTGGCGACCAGGGCGCGGCGGTCATTCAGCCGCCCGTGCAGAGTCCGCCGGTGCAAATCGTGGCTTATGGCATGGTCAAGTCCAGACCGGAGAGTTGCAGCGAGGCGTTGGCCTCGCCCCCTCCCATGTTTCCGGTGCTCGCGCCCACTGAACCCCAGGCAATCTTTTACTTCCTTTTGCGGAACCTCAACGTGGGTGACGTCCTGGCCACGGAATACTACAATCCCTCCGGCGCGTTAAACCAGGATCTGAGCGGACCCTTCAATCCCGCCTCCGCTCCGAACATGTGCTACGCCGATACTCCCATGCGGTTCAGCGGGACGCCCCTGGCGTCGCAGACCGGATTCTGGAGGATCCGGGTCACCCGCAATGGGCAGCCGCTGATTGAGCATTCCTTCGCCCTGGTGGCGGCGGGAACCGGCCTCGGCATAGCGGGTGGCGGAGGCGGTGGCGGCACAGGGAGCGGCAGCGGGATCGAAGGGGTCTGGTCAGTCAATTTCAACAACTTCACCGGAACGATGGAGATCACCCGCAGCGGCAGCGGCTGGACCGGGCGTCTCAACCTGGGGGGCTGGGAAGACCTGACCAACATCACCTTCCAACTCGGCTACCGGGGCGGTGTCATTTACCCGGCCCGCCGCCTCCCAGCAGTATGCCGGGACGCTTTCGGGCGACCGGATGAGCGGTACGTTTACCTACCTAAGTTCTAACTATCCGTGGAGCGCTGTCCGGCAGGGAGGAGGCGGCACCGGAGGCGGCGGCACAAGGAGGCAGCGGCGCCAGTACTGGCAACCTGCTCCAGAACCCCGGCGCCGAGGCTGGCCCGGAAGGTTGTGGCGGACAATCGAACCTGCCCGGCTGGACTGGGAACGGCACGGTGGGTGTCTGCCGCTATGGTCCCGACGTGCCATTGAACTCCCCCGGTCCTGCCGACCGGGGCAACCACTATTTTTCGGGCGGAAACTCGGCGCTGGCGACGGCCTCCCAAACCGTCAACCTCTCCTCTTACAGTGCTCAGATCGACGGCGGTTCGCAGGGCTACACCCTGTCCGCCTGGCTGGGAGGCTGGAGTTCGCAGGAAGACAACGCGCGCGTCAAGGTGGAGTTCAGGAACGCCAGCGGCTCGACGCTCGGCTCGGCCGAGATTGGCCCCGTACTCGCCGCGGAGCGCAACAACGTCAGCGGGCTGGTGCTGAAAAGTGTTTCCGGGACCGTGCCAGCCGGCGCCCGGAGCGCGGTCGTGACCATGACGATGACCCGTACCGCCGGCACCGCCAACGACGGCTACGCCGACAACCTCTCGTTCGTGCTGGGCGCGGGCGGCGGCGGAGGAGGGGGCGGAGGCGGCGATGGCTCCACCGGCCCTAACGTCACCTCGCTCTACCTTGAGGGGGGCAGCTACTCGACCACCTTCGCCGGCAACGGCAGCATCTGGGATACCGAACCGAACGGCTTTTTCGCCATCGGCGTCACGGCGCCCAGCCTCAACAGCCCCTTCTTGAACGGAACGGCCTCGCGGGTGAACCTTCCGCGCGGCCGTTACTGGTTCTATCTCGAGCCTGGGAATTTGGGATCCGCTGTGCGGCTGACCGTGACGTACGCCGACGGAAGCAACGAAACGGCGGTGTTCTCCACCCGCGACCTGAGCATTGCAGGCGCCTGGACCCGGCTGACAGGTTCCTCGAATCTCACCCTGGGCGGAACCGGCCATACCAACCTGAACCGCAACAGCGGCGGCGAGTCCCTCTCTCCCGGTGGCGCCATCGACTTCGTGCTCGAGGCCGGCCTGGGGGGCGCCGCGGCCGGCGGGGGAGGCGGCGGCACAGGCAACTTGCTCCAGAACCCCGGCGCCGAGGACGGCCCGGGCGTTTTGCCCGGCCCGGAAGGCTGTGGCGGACAGCCCAACCTGCCCGGCTGGACCGGGAACGGCTCGGTGGGCGTCTGCCGCTATGGTCCCGACGTGCCATTGAACTCCCCCGGCCCTGCCGACCGGGGCAACCAGTATTTCTCGGGCGGAACGTCGGCGGTGGCGACGGCTTCCCAAACCGTCAACCTGGCCTCCTATGCGGCGACGATTGACGCCGGTTCGCAGAGCTACACGCTGTCCGGCTGGCTGGGAGGCTGGAGCTCGCAGAACGACAACGCGCGCGTGAAGGTAGAGTTCAAAAACGCCAGCGGCTCGACGCTCGGCTCGGCCGAGATTGGCCCCGTACTTGCCGCGGAGCGCAACAATGTCAGCGGGCTGGTGCTGAAGAGTGTCTCCGGAACGCTGCCCTCCGGCGCCCGGAGCGCGGTCGTGACCATGACGATGACCCGCGTCGCCGGCGACGTCAACAACGGCTATGCCGACAACCTCTCGTTCGTACTGGGCACGGGCGGCGGCAGTGGCGGCGGAGGCGGAGGCGGCGGCGACGGCAGCATCGTGACTCCCGGCTGCAATTACCTGATTCAGCCGCTCAGCATCACCGGTGTCGCCGGAACCGGCGGCGTCGCCGTCATTCGCATTACCACCGCGCTGAACTGCGCTTGGGGGGCGGGCACCACGGCCAATTGGATCACCTTCCGCTCGGCGACCACTGGCTCTGGCAACGGCGCGGTGGAGATCTCTGTGGCGGCGAACCCCTCCACCACCAGTCCGCGCAGCGCGGTGGTCACGGTGGCCGGCCAGCAGGTTACGGTAACTCAGAACCCGGCGCCGGCGTGCACTTACTCGATTTCCCCCGTCTCGGTCTCGGCGCCGGCGGGCGGCGGACCGGGCAGCGTGACGGTCACCGCCACCGGTACGGGCTGCACCTGGAACGCCACCTCCAACGCCAACTGGATCGTCGTCGTCTCGACGACGGCGACCACCGTCAATTACACCGTCCAGGCGAACACCTCCGCCAGCCCGCGCAGCGGAACCATCACCATCGCCGGCCTGACCTTCACAGTGAACCAGGCGGCTGGCGGCGCCGTCCCGGTCATCTCCGCCGGCGGCGTCGTCAACGCCGCCAGCTACGCGGCCGGCGCCAACGGGCTGGCGCGCGGCTCCTTTGTGAGTATCTTCGGCAACAACCTCGGCCCCGCCCAGTTCGTGCAGGCGACCTATCCTCTTCCCACCACGCTGGGCGACGTGCGGGTCACTTTCACCCAAGGCGGGCAATCGGTGGACGCCTATCTGGTGTTCGCCTCCGCCACCCAGATCAACGCGATCATCCCTAGTACGGCGCCGCTGGGGAACGTGAACGTCAGCGTCACCTACCGCGGATTGACCAGCGCGCCGGCGCCGGTCGTCATCTCGGACCCGAGCCTGGGCTTGTTCTTCCAGCGCCAGGGCGAGCGGGACATCGGCATCATGCAGAACGTCTATTCGCCCTCGGATTACCCGCTGAACACGCCATCGCAGCCGGCTGAACGCGGCATGGTAGTGGTGGCTTGGGCGACCGGGCTGGGATCGAGCGGCCGGCCGGAGAACACTGCGCCCGGAGCGCTCGACATGCGCGGGCGCGTGCCGGTTGAAGTGCGGGTGGACGGCATCCCCGCCGCGGCGATCTACGCGGGCACGTCCCCGGAGTTCGCCGGCTCGAACAACATCTACTTCGTGGTTCCCCAGGAAGCCCGGCTAGGCTGCTATATCCCGGTCGAGATTTCTGCCGGGGGACGGCAGGCCAACACCGTGCGGATCGCCATTTCGAGCAGCCGCAACACCCCCTGCACGCCGTAGCGCGCCGGGTTTCCCCGCGCCGGCGGCTTGGCGATGCCGGCACGGGCTTGGTTTCGATGGATGCGGGCAGAAGCCGTCCGGGGGGCGGCACGGATAGCGGAGCGCCGGGTTCGCCCGCGGGCGCCGCCGCGCTTCGCTACTCGCTCCGCGCCTCGGCCCGCCGCTTCACATCGATGTTCAGCCGCTTGATCTTCTGATTCAGCGTGGACAGCGGGATGTGCAGCGCGTCGGCGGCTTCCGTCTGGCTCCAGTTGCAGGCTTCCAGCCGCTCGGCGATCACCCGCCGTTCGAAATCCGCCACGATGTCATACAGGGAGGCATCCGGCCCCAGCGGGCCGCCCCGGTGCGTGCGCACCCCGCTGGCTTGCAGCAGCGGTTCCGGCAGCACATCCACCGGCACCACCGGGTCGTTGGCCAGCACCACCGCCCGCTCGACGACGTTTTCGAGCTCCCGCACATTTCCAGGCCACTGGTGATCCAGCAGAATCTGCATGGCCTCGGGATGGAACCGCAACACCGACTTCTTGTCGGCGTCCAGAAACTTCTCGTTCTCGCGGCAGTACTTGGTGAAAAAGTGCTCCACCAGGAGAGGAATGTCTTCCTTGCGCTCGCGCAGCGGCGGCAGCGGGATATTGATCACGTTGAGGCGGTAGTACAGGTCTTCGCGGAACCGCCGCTCTTCCACCATCTTCTTCAAATCCGCGTTGGTGGCGGCGAGGATGCGCACATCCACCTTGATCACGTCGGTCGAGCCGAGCGGCATGAACTCCCGCTCCTGAATCACCCGCAGCAGCTTCGCCTGGGTCTCCGCGCCAATCGTGCCGATCTCGTCGAAAAAAATGGTGCCGCGGTTGGCCACTTCGAAGTAACCCTTGCGCGACGTAACGGCGCTGGTGAAGGCGCCCTTGACGTGCCCGAACAGCGTGGATTCGAGCAGTTCCGGCGGCAGCGAGCCGCTGTTGACGGGCACAAACATGTGCTCGGCGCGCGGCGAGTTGGCGTGAATCGCCTTGGCGATCAGCTCTTTTCCGGTGCCGGTTTCGCCGGTGATCAGCACCGTCGCCCGGCTGGGCGCCACCTGCGCCACCAGGTCCAGGACGCGCACCATGCGCTCGCTTTTGCCGACGATATTCGGAAAGGCGTAGCGCTGCTTCAGCGCACGCTTCAGTTGGCGGTTTTCGCTCTCCAGCCGCCGCGCCGAAATCATCTGCCGGATTTCGAGCAGCAGCTTTTCGTTGTCCCAGGGCTTGGAGAAATAGTCGTTCGCGCCGGACTTCAGCGCCCGGACCGCAACTTCCACCGAACCGTAGGCGGTGATGAGCGCCACCGGCGTGTCCGAGTCGCGTTCCCGGATTTCGCGCAGCACTTCCATACCCGAGCGGTCCGGCATCATCAGGTCCAGCAGAATCAGGTCATAGCTGCGCTGGCTCCACCGGTCGAGTCCTTCGGCCGCGTTCTGCGCCAGATCGACCAGGAAGCCTTCCATGGTGAGCAGGGTATCCAGGCTCTCGCGGATATCGGGTTCGTCGTCGACGACCAGAATCCGGGCGGGCGCATCCGGAGCGCTCCATTGGTCGGGAGGCAGATCAGGCATGGACTGGCTTTCGCGCCCGGGCCGCCACGCTGGGGAATTCCAGGAGGAAACGCGTTCCCTCACCGGGACGGCTGTCCGCCCGGATGGACCCGCCATGCTCCTGAATAATCCCGTAGGTCACCGCCAGACCGAGCCCGGTGCCTTTTTTTGCCGCCTTGGTGGTAAAGAAGGGATCGTAAATCCGCTGCGCCACTTCCGGTTCCATGCCTTGCCCCGTATCGGAGACCTCGACGTGCACGGTCCGGTCCCGGCTCCAGGTACGCACCGTCAGCCGCCCCCCTGCGGACATCGCGTCGCGGGCGTTCAGGAACAGGTTGAGGAACACCTGCTGGAGCTTGCCTCCATTGCCCTGAATGTCGGGCAACTCGGGATCCAACTCCGCGGCCAGGTGCAACCCCGCCTTCTGCATTTGGTGCTCGATGAGAGACAGGGTTTCCTGGATGACCCGGTTCACGTTCACCCGCCCGAACTCCGTGGTCGACGTCCGGGAGAAATTGAGCAGGGAATTCACAATCTCACTGGCCCGGAAGGTTTGGCGGGCGATCTTCTCGAGCAGTTTCGATTTCTGCTCGTCCTCGGCCACCTGCTTGGCCAGCATCTGGGCGTAGGTCGAGATCACGGCCAGGGGGGTGTTGACCTCGTGCGCCACGCCCGCCGCCAGCAGGCCGATGCTGCTCAGCTTGTCCGCCTGGATCAGTTTCTGCTCGAGTTCGGTCCGGTCCGTCACATCGTCGAAAATGATCAGGCGGCCGATCTGCTCCAAATCGCGGGAAATCAGCGGCGCGATTGCGATGTTGAGCGTCGCTTCCCGCACCACCGCCGGGGAGGGTCCGGCGCCGTTCCCGTTGCCGTTTTCCGGCGGCGGCGAAGCGAGGCCGGTCTCCGCCAGACCTTGGCCGATCGCCAGCGGACGGAACCCGAACTTGTAGATGTGGTGGATGCCGCTCTCTCCGCGGACGCGTTCGAACTGCTCGTTTAATTCGGCCGGCAGCAGATCCCGCAGCTTGAGGCCCACCGCCAGGTCGCGCGGAACGCCGGTAAGCTCCTCCATGCGGGTGTTCCAGCTCGAGACGACATCGTCGTGATCCGCCGCCAGAATGCCGACGTTGAGCGATTCGACGATGTTTTCGTTGAACTCCTTGAGGCGCTCGTTTTCTTCCACCTTCCGTTCCAGCGACTCGTAAAGGCGCGCATTTTCGATCGCGATCGCGACGTAGCCGGACAGCGTCTGAAGCAGTTCCACATCCACCGTGGAAAGAAAATCGCCGTCTTCGGTGCGGCTCACTCCCAAAAAAGCGATCGTCCGCCCGCGCACCTCGCACGGCAGATAATAAGTGAGATCCAGATCCGCGATAGTTTGCCGCAGGGAAAGCGGCATGGACCGCGAAACCGCGTCCACCAGGTAGCGGGTTCTTTCAAAGAACAGGTACGGTCGCCGGGGCGTATCCGCTTGTTCGCCCGCGCGGACTTCCTGATCGAGGAAACTCAAATCCAAGTTCTCGTCGGACTCGATCGGACGCCCCTGCCGGTCGAACAGCCCCACGCCCTTCTTCAACCGGAAACGGCGTTCGCCCCCTTCGGTCTCTTCCAGGAGAAAGAACGCCAGATGCTGGATCGCCAGCGTGTGCCGCAAGCGTTCGGCCACCTGGGTCAGCATGCGCTCCAGGTTCGTTTCGGCGCTCAACTCGCGCGCAAACTCTACCAGGGTCCGGCGGTAATCGTACCGGTCGCGGTAAAAGTAGCGGTCCAGTCTTTCCTGAATCCAATTTCGCACCGGCTGGAACAGGAAGGCGGCCACCAGCATGATGACGACCAGCCCGCCCTGGCCCAACTCCTCCTTGAACACCTTTTGCGCGAACGTGGCCAGAAAGAAGATGATCCCGTAAAAACAGGCCAGCACGCTGACTGTGGCCAGCGTGTAAGCGTATCCGCGCTGAAACAGGATATCCACATCCATCAGCCGGTAGCGCAGCACCGCCCACGCCAGCGTCAGCGGGATCAGCCCCAGCGTCAGCACGCTGAGCTTCATGTACTCGTTCGGGACGATGCCGAGGGTGTAGGGCAAGACATAAAGCAGGGCGAACGGCAGCACGCCGGACAGCGTCCCGTTGCGCAGCCACTTCATTTGCTGGCGCACGATGGGATCCTCCACCTTGCGGCGTTCCAGCGCCAGCACAATGCCGCTGATCAGATACATGCCGGTCAGGTAAGCAAGCCACACCCGGTCCAGCATCCAGCGCAGCTCCACCAACGGAGCGCGCACCTTGGCCACGCCGGAGGTAAACGCGAAATACAGGCCGATCAGCGCCAGCGCGGGCAGGTACAGCAGCGCTTGCCGCCAGTTCGCCTTTAGCCAGCGCCGCGGCTCAGGGAACGTCAGGCAGAAATGCAGGAAGATCGTAGGCGCCAGCGCGCCGGCGATCAGGTTGCCGAAGTAGATGACCTTGTCGAACAGGTTCAGTTTCCCGGTGTAGTGGAAGGTGCAAAAGATGAAAGAGACCAGGCAGAAAATGAAGAAATGCCGCGCCTTCTGCGCCGAGCCGCGGCGGTAGTAGACAAACAGGCCAATGATCAGGTAGGCAATCCCCACCAGGTACTGGTAGTAGATGGCCCGCCCGGGGACCACGTCGCCCACGATCACCTTGGCCTTGAACTCGACGCCGTTGCGCGCCAGCAGATACTCGGCCCGGTTCCACGAACGCACCCCCAGCAGGATGGCCGTCACCTCCTGCGCGCGTCCGATCGGCTGCCCGTTGATTTTCAGCAGCACGTCGCCCGGGCGCAACCCCGCGTTTGCCGCCCCGCTGCCGGGCATCACGCGCAGCGCCCTCACTTCCGTGGCCACCTCGCTGGGACCGACATCGCCCCAAGTGACGCCGTCGTCGGGCAGCCCGAATTTTAGTTGCTGATTGAAGTTCACTGCCGCGCAAAACGCCGCCGCGACGGTCAGCACCGTGAGGATCGCGGTCGACAGTTGGAACTTCAATTCCTGCAACATGGCCGGATGGACTCGGGCGCCCCGTTTGCGCCTGCTCCGCGGAAACCACCGCGGAGTACCACTTACAGCAAGTTTACTACCAACAAAGAGCTGCCGAGGATCTCTCCAAATTCACGCTTGTTTTCTTATACTTGGCTGCTGGTCCAGATGCTGGATACCGAATTCGGAAGAGGCCGCTACCGCGAAGTGTATCCAACTGGCGCGGCGCTGCTTTGTCCACTGATTTACAGCGGCTCTGCCGCCGTGCCAAAATCGAGAGTCGCCGCCTTCCAGTTCATCGTAGCGAGATCCCAACTTGACACTGGCTCCTGTCGATTACCTCATCCTGGTCCTCTACTTTCTCTTTGTTCTAGGCATCGGCTGGAAACTGAAAAAAACAGTCTCTTCCAGTTCGGAATTCCTTACCTCCGGCCGCTCTGTGCCGCTCTGGATCACGAGCCTGGCTTTCCTGGCCGCCAACCTAGGCGCGCAGGAACTGGTGGGGATGTCTGCGTCCGGAGCCAAGTACGGCATCATGACCGCCCACTTCTACTGGGTGGGCGCGATCCCCGCCATGCTGTTCATCGGCTTGTTCATGATGCCCTTCTACTACGGAAGCCGCGCCCGGTCGGTGCCGGAATACCTCAAACTTCGGTTCGACGAGAAGACCCGCGCCTTCAACGCCCTGACCTTCGCGTCCATGACCCTGTTCAGCAGCGGGATCTCCATGTACGCGCTGGGCCTGCTGCTGCAACTCGTACTGGGCTGGAGTTTTACGGCCTCGATCCTGCTCTCGGCGGCGATCGTGCTGGTTTATACCTTTTTGGGCGGACTCACGAGCGCTATTTACAACGAGGTTCTCCAGTTCTTTCTCATTGTGCTGGGTTTCGCGCCGCTCGCATACCTGGCGGTTTCCCGCGCGGGCGGCTGGCAGGCGATCGGCGCACGGGTGGATCCCGTCATGGTGCATGCCTGGCGCTACGCCGGAGACGCCAGCCAGAATCCGATGGGGGTGGAAATCTTCGGGCTGGTCGCCGGCTTGGGTTTTGTGCTTTCGTTTGGTTACTGGTGCACGGATTTCCTGGTAGTGCAGCGCGCCATGGCCGCCAACAGCATGTCCGCCGCCCGGTCGACGCCCATCGTGGCCGCGCTTCCGAAGATGCTGATCCCCTTTGTGGTGATTGTTCCCGGCATCGCGGCGGTGGCGCTGGCCGGGATGGACATTGGCTACTCGCTGCCAGTCAAGGGCGACTCCTCCCTCCTATGACTATGACCAAGTGCTGACGACCCTGATGGCCAAACTCTATCCGTCGGGCATGCTCGGCGTCGGTTTGACCGGTCTGATGGCGTCGTTTATGTCGGGCATGGCCGGAAATGTGACCGCGTTCAATACCGTCTTCACCTATGACATCTATCAGAACTACTTCCGGCGTGCGGCCGGCGACGCCCATTACCTGCGGGTTGCCCGCGCCGTCACGGTGCTGGGCACGGCCGCCTCGATTGGCGCCGCCTTCCTGGCCCGTAGCTACAACAACATCATGGACCTGCTTCAGTTGGTGTTCGGCTTTGTGAACGCGCCGCTGTTTGCGACTTTTCTGCTGGGAATGTTCTGGCGCCGCGCAACCGGGCATGGCGCCTTCGCCGGCCTGTTGGCCGGCACATTGGCGGCGGCCGCCGCCCACGGTCTCACGTCCGCGGAGGGGAAGGGAGCCTGGGCCGCGAATCTTCACCATTTCCCCTCCACGATGGCGCAGAACTTCTGGATTGCGATCGTGGCCTGGTCCACCTGCTTCGCGATCACCATCCTGGTGAGCCTGGCGACGCGGCCACGGCCAGTAAGCGAACTGCACGGTTTGGTTTATGGGGTGACCGCCCTGCCTGCCGAAGGGTCCGATCCGCGCTGGAGTCCCGTCCGCCTGGCCATCGGCATTGCGGTGCTCACCGTGATTCTGAACGTGGCGTTCTTCTAGCCGGAGCTCGGAGACGCCCCGTGGTCAGCGGGCGAGCCCTTCCAGCCGGAACGTGTACGCATGCTGCGCTTGCGAGGCGTCGCCCGGAGGCACCGGCAGGTCGATCACCACGTCTTTGCCGGCGGTCCGCCACTTCAGTCCGCCCGGCTTTCCCAGCAGCGTGACCTTCATGGTCCGGGCCGGCTGGAAGCCGCGCAACGTGAGTGTCGCGCCCGGCCAGCGGGGCGTGATCGCGTAGAGGTCGTTGCCTTTGGCCGTGAAGAACGCCTCAATCACCGCCTGCCCGGGTTTGCGGGGCTCGAGGTAGTCGGTCACTTCGTACCGGGTCATATACTCCCCGGTTTCCAGTTTCGGCACTTCTCCCGCGCTCCACTGGCGGGTGCGCCGCCATGGCTTGGTGCCGTAGATCGCCTCGCCGTTGACGCGCAGCCACCGGCCGATTTGCAGCAGGCGCTCTTGCATGATCACGGGGATCCGCCCGTCGCCGGCGGGACCGATGTCCAGCAGCAGATTGCCGCCCCGGCTCACCAGGTCAATCAGCATGAGCAGCAGTTCCCGGTCCGTGCGGTAGTCCCCGATTTGCTCGGCGCGGTTGTAACCATACGAAAAACCCATGCCGCGGCTCTCTTCCCACGGCTTGGTGGTCTCTTCCAGTCCGGCGGTGTACTCGGTAGTGTAGTATCCCCCGTGCTTGTGGCGGGACCCCTTGCCCCAGCGGTCGTTCACCACCACTTCCTCGCGTCCGGGCGCTTCGTTGAACAGCCACGCCAGTAGTTCGGGCGATTTCCAGTCCTCCCCAGGCATGTCCCATTCGCCGTCCGAGAAGATCAGCGCCGGCGCGTAGCGGTTGACCAGATCCTTGAACTGCGGATGCATGTGTTCGACCACGTACCGCGGGCGGTCGGTCAGCCACAGCGGGTTGTACCACTCGTAGAGCGAATAGTAGAACCCCATTTTGAGCCCGCGTTTGCGGACCGCGGCGGTCAACTCGCCCAGCACGTCGCGCCGCGGACCAATCTCCACGGCGTTCCACGGCCGCTGCCAGGCCGCGGTGGCGTGGGCGCTCGGCCACAGGGCAAACCCGTCGTGATGTTTGGAGGTCAAGACTACGTAACGTGCGCCGGACTTCTCGAAGACCTCCGCCCAGTATTCCGGGTCGTACATCTCGGCGCGGAACAGCGGCGCAAAATCGGCGTAGGCGAACTGCTCGCCGTAATTCCGGGCGTGGAACTGCCACGTCGGGTTCGGTTCCTCCTTGATCTTCGGCCCCTTGGCGAGGGCGTTCCAATACCATTCAGCGTACTTGCCGACGGGCGCGTACGCCGGGACCGAGTACACGCCCCAATGGATGAAGATTCCGAACTTGGCGTCCGTGAACCAGGCGGGTGTCGGACGGCTGTCCACCGATTCCCAGGCGGGCTGATAACGGGTCTGGGCGCACAACGATACGGAAAGTCCGCAGGACAAGAGGGAAATCAGAGCAAACCGCATACGTTCTCTATCGTATGCCACCGGCCCGGCCCCGGCGGTCTCACGCGGCGGCGACGAACAACCGGATGCACCAGAACGCCACCCACGCCACCGCGGCAGAAGCCGGAATGGTGAGCACCCACGCCCACATGATGTCGGTGGCCAAGGCCCACCGGACCGCTTTCAAGCGGTGGATCGATCCGACCCCCGCGATGGCCCCGGCGATGGCGTGCGTGGTGGACACCGGCAGATGCAACTCGGTGGCCGTGAGCACCGCGATCGCGCCTCCCGTCTCCGCGCAGAACCCGCTGCGCGGTTTCAGCCGCGTCAGGCGGGAGCCCATTGTCCGGACGATCCGCCAGCCGCCGCTCAGCGTGCCCAGCGCAATCGCGCCATGCGCCGCGAAGATGACCCACACCGGTACCTGGAACTCCTTCAGATAGCCGGAGGAGAACAGCACGCCCGCGATGATGCCCATCGTCTTCTGCGCGTCGTTGGTTCCGTGCGAATAGCTGAACGCCGCCGCGGATACGAGCTGGAGCTTTCGAAACCATACATCCATTTTGCGTGGGGTTGTGTTACGAAAGATCCAGTGCACCGCGATCATCAACCCGTACGCGGTGATGAGTCCGATCACCGGGGCCACCACGATGAAAGCAACCGTCATCGGCCATTTGCCGAGGATCAGCGCGTCGAAGCCCGAGCGCGCCACCGCCGCGCCCGCGTACCCGCCGATCAGGGCGTGCGAGGAACTCGTCGGCAGCCCCCACCACCACGTCAGCAGGTCCCACACGATCGCGCCAATCAACCCGGCGAGAATGACGTACGGCGTTACCAGGGCGAGGTCGACAAAGCCGGAGCCGACCGTCGTCGCCACGCCCGTGCCAAAGCTGAACGCGGAAACAAAGTTGAAAAAAGCCGCCCATGCCACCGCCTGCAACGGGGTGAGGACGCGAGTCGCCACGATGGTCGCGATCGAGTTCGCCGCGTCGTGAAAACCATTGAAGTAGTCAAAAATCAACGCGATCGTGATGATCAGGATCGCCAGGGCCAGCGTCGGGTCCATGCGGATTCAACTGTTCTTGACGACCACGGCCTGGAGCACGTCGGCCACGTCCTCGCACCGGTCGGTGGTCTGTTCCAGGAACTCATGCACTTCCTTCTGCTTGATCAGCGCGATCGGATCGGTTGAGGATGCAAACAATTCCACCACCACGGCCCTTAGAATCGCGTCGGCTTCGTCCTCCAGACGATTGATTTCAATGCAGTGCGGCAACACCGCTTCCTGGCTGTTGAGGGCGCGGAAAGCGCCTTCCAGCTCCTGCGCGCACAGGTCCACGATGCGGCAGAGTTCGACGACCGAGGGCGGGATCGGTTCCAGGCGGTAGGCGACCATGCGGTACGCCGCGTCCTCGATGCCGTCCAGCACGTCGTCCAGATGCGAGGCCAGGGAGTGGATGTCCTCCGGATCGAGCGGCGTGATGAACGTCTGATTCAGGCGCACGAACACGTCGTGGATGATTTCGTCGCCGTGCGCTTCCAGTTCGCGGATGGTGTGGCTGGCTTCCGTCAGCTTGGAGTTGCCGGCGGTGACCGCCTCCGCCAGCAGGCCGGAAGCCTTGCGGATGGTGGCGACCTGGTCCAGGAAGAGGGCGAAGAAACGTTCCTCGCGGGGCAGCAGTCTCATAATGATTCGCCAGGCGGAAAGACCATGGGCGGGTTACCAGGACTCCATATTGTAGCAACGGAAGAACTACAAATCAGTGACGACGCGGAGCAATTCGGCGGCCGCCGCCGGGCGCGCCAAGTCCCCGCCTTCCCGGAACCGGTTGTCAAGGAGCCGGTCCGGATCGAGGTTGCCCATCGCCGAGAGGAGGTTTTCCTTGAGATGCGGGTAGTCCTGTTCGAGGCCGGCGAAGAGGTCGCGGAGGGAGCGCCGCACGGTGCCGGTCTTCTGGGAACAGCCGCAAGGGATCACCGGCGCGCCGAGCTCCCCGGCGAAAGCGGCGGTGAGTTGTTCGGTGACGAACACCAAAGGGCGGATCAGGCGGAAGTCCCGCTCGCGGGACCAGGCGACCGGCGGCAGCGCGCTCAGTTTGCCGGTAAACAGCGCGTTCCGCAGCAGCGCCTCGCAGAAGTCATCCGCGGTGTGCCCGAAGGCGATGACGTTGGCGCCGAGTTCGCGGGCGATCTCGTAAACCGCCCGCCGGCGGTAACGGCTGCACAGGTCGCAGCCGTGGTCCGGTTCCTGCTCCAGCAGCCGAAACGACGGCGCGTCGCGGTAATACGTCCAGGCGACGCCGCGCGCCCGCAGCCACTCGCCCAGCGGCTCGATAGGCCGCAGGAATTTTCCCTGCTCCACGGTGAACGCGCAGACGGAAAACTCGACGGGCGCTTTCCTCGACAACCGCAACAGCGCCTCCAGCAGGGTCAGCGAATCCTTGCCGCCGGACAGCGCCACGGCGACGCAGTCCCCGTCCCGGATCATGCGGAAACGGTGAATCGCCTCACCCACTTTGCGCAACAATGTTTTTTCGCGGTCAGCGGTCATCGTCGGGTCCGGGAAAACAAGGCCCTGCAAGGTGTGCGGCCTTACAGGGCCGGGCCGCAAACGCAGCTTGGGAGCCAGGTGCGACCTTGTCCTCATTATCGCATGCGGGGTTCCTAGACCGAACGAAAACTGACTAGCTCGATACGGTTTTCCGCGAGCGCTGCGCGCGTCTCCGGCGCCACCAGCGCGGCCAGTTCCCGTTCGCGCGATTCCTTCAGGCGGGTGCGCGCCGCGCGCAACTCGGCGCCGCAATAACCGGGATGGCACATGAACTCGGTAAGGCCGGGCGGCAACTGCCCGAGGAGGGTCACCAGTTCCCGCGTGCGGAAGCGGCCGGTGAGTTGAAAGCCGGCGAAGTGGTCGGTGGAACGGCAATGGTGGCGCCGCAGGACTTGTTCAAAGCGCGCGGTCAGGAAACGCAAACCGCCCGCGGTGGCGCGCTTCAACCAGGGTGCGGCGCCGCGCGCGGCGGTCAGCGGCAGGTCGAACGGGCGGCGGATCCAGGGGATGCCGAAGTCGCGCGCCACGCGCGCGACGGCGTCCAGCACGGGGGGAGCCAGATGCGTGTGTTTGTGCGTATCCAGGTGCGTGGGGCGGATGCCGGCGTCCAGGATACGGCGGACCTGCGCGGCCAGTTCGTCGTAAAGCCGGATCCGGCGCGCCACGATGGCCGCCAGCAGCTCGGGCACCGACTGCGGCAAGAGCCGGGGCGGAGGGGCCAAGGCGCGGCCGCCCACCAAAACCAGGTGGCATCCCACGTCCAGCGCCGGACAGGACCGCGCCTGCCGCACCGCGTCCTCGAAAGCTTCCCCGTTCGCCATTAACGTTGTCGCGGTCAGGATGCCCTCCGTGTGCGCGTGGACGATTCCCCGGTTCACGTCCGGCGTGAATCCGAAATCATCGGCGTTCACGATCAGACGCCGGGCGAACGGAATGGCGGGGGCGGGCAGCACCGCTACTAAAAGATCGCCAGTTTGACGCGGAGAAACTTCTTGGGATTGGCGCGAATGTCTTTCAGCAGGTTCTGCATTTCGCGCGTCGATCCGTGCAGCGATTCGTACAACTGCGGGTTCACCATCAACTGGCCCAGCGTTCCCTGGCCCGTGTTGATCTTCTCCAGCGAGGAGTCCACCCTGGCCAGCAACTGGGTGATCTGCCGGTGCAGCGCTTCATCCTTGAGGAGTTTGCCCGCGGTGCCTTTGCCCGCGTTCACGTCCGCCAGCAGCGTCCGGATTTCGCCCAGCGCTTTGCGCGCATCATCGTAAAGGGCGTCCTCCTTGAGCAGCTTGCCCGCGGATCCTTCCCCCCGTTCCAAAGCGGCCAGCAGGTTGTCCAAGCGGCGGATGGGCTGCCGCACGTCCTGGTAGAGCGCATCCTCGTTCAACAGGCGGCCCAACGTGCCCTGATTGGTGTTGAGCGTGTGGATGGCGCGGCGGGTTTCCTCGATGGTGGCGTTCACCCGGTCGTAGAGCGCTTCGTCCTTGAGCAGCTTGCCCACGTTGCCGCGCCCCTCCTCGACATCCTCCAGGAGCGAATCCACGCGCCTGAGCGACACCTGCAAAGCCCCCAGCAGGTCCCCGGCCCGCGCCATCAATTCGGGAATGTCCTGCACCGCCTCGGCGCGAAGCGTGCCCCCGTCGCGAATCGCACGGCTGCTCCGCCCCTTGGTGATGTTGATGAACTTGTCTCCCAGCAGGTTGGCGGCGCTGACGCCGGCTTCGGAGTCTTCCGGAATCTGCTTCAAATACGACCGCTTGATCCGCATTTGGATCTCGACCACCTTGCCGGGTTCGCGCGAGCCGGTGAATTCGATTTTGGAAATCTCGCCCACCAGGATGCCGTTCAACCGCACGGGAGACGACACCGACATCGCCGCCGAGTCCTGCATGTAGGTCTTCAGCGTCGCCTTGTTTTCGAAAATCGAGCCGCTCCCCGTCAACAGGAAGATCAGGACGGCCAAGATCGAAAGGGCCACCAGGGCCATGATGCCCACGCGGAGCTGGGCCCACGCGACTTTCGCAGGTGAAGGCATGGCTTATCCGTTATGCTTCACAAATTTTCCCACATACGGATCGGAGGACGCCTCCATCTCCGCCTGGACGCCCTCGAAGACGAGCTCCCCGCCGCGAAAACCCAGGAAAACCGTGCGGGGCGCGGGCCGGTCCGGCGTGGCGGGAACCAGTTTGCCGGAGCCCTCGTCGTAGCGGTAATTCGCCAGGAGATTGCCGTTCTGATAACGGTGCGTCACCAGCAGGGTGGTGGTGTGGCGCAGGTCGCGGTTTTTCATGATCAGTGCGCAAATCGTGGTGGAGGTGATGGGGTCCAGTCCCGCGGTGGGCGAGTCGTAGAGCACCAGCGGCGGCTCGGTCACCACCGCCCGGGCAATGGCCACGCGCCGCCGCATGCCGCCCGACAGCTCTGAAGGATATTTATCCAGGGTGTGCTCGAGTTCGACAAACCTCAGCGCCTCCCGCACCCGGCGCGCCACTTCCTCGGGAGGCGCATGAATGGACTTCTGATTGATCAGCGGATACGCCACGTTTTCCTCGATCGTCAGCGAGTCGAACAGCGCGCCCTCCTGGAACAACATCCCCACCTGGCTCCGCAGATCGAACAGTTCTTCCTCGCGCAAGCCCGAGATTTCCCGGCCGAACAGGTACACCTCGCCCTCGGCGGGCCGGATCAACCCCAGCGCGGTCTTCAGCGCCACCGTCTTGCCGGAACCCGCCTCGCCAAACAGCACGCGCGTCTCCCCCTTGGGCACCGCGAAGGAAACCCGTTTCAGCGCCGGCACGCCCGCAAACTCCACGGTCACGTCCTCGAAGCGGAGAATCGTCTCGCCGCCGTTCACGACACGACGTTCCCGACAAAGATCTTGGTAATGAAAAATGTCAGCACAAAGACCAGCACCGACGCCACCACCACGGCTTGCGTCGTCGCGCGGCCCACGCCTTGCGTGCCGCCCGTCGTCCGCAAACCGTAAAAACAGCCTACCAGGGAAATCGCGAACGAAAAGACAAACGGTTTCAGCAGCCCCTGAGAGACGTCGTTCCATTCCAGGGCCGTCCAGACCGTGTGCCAATACTGTGCGGGCGTCAGGTTCAGCAGGTAATACGCCACGATGAAACCGCCGACCATGCCGGTGAAATCGGCGATGATCGTCAGCAGCGGCAGCACCACCGCGGTGGCGATCATGCGCGGCGTCACCAGTTTCTGAATGGGGTCGGTGCCGAGGGCGCGCATCGCGTCGATCTGCTCGGTGACTTTCATCGAACCGATCTCGCTGGCCATGCCCGAAGCGTTCCGCCCGGCCACCATGAGCGCCGTCAGCACCGGCCCCAGTTCGCGCACCAGGGTGATGGAAACCACGGTGCCGGTGCGTCCCACCTGCCCATACTGGGCCAGCGCGCGCGACATCTGTAAGGCCATCACCGCGCCGCTGAAAAACCCCGTCAGGATCACGATGGGCAAACTGCCAAAGCCGATCGTGTCCATCTGCAAGGCGATGTCGGCGCCATAGTGGGGCCGCCGGAAGACGTTCCGGACGGCCTGCCCGGCGAGGAGGAAAAACTCCTGAATGGCCAGGATTGGACCCTTTGCGAAGTCGAGCAATGCCCCGTGTCTCCGACCCCTCGATGCTACCATACAACCCGGAAACGGCATTGCGATGAACGGTTTGACAGCGGTTCCGGGAATTCGGGTCGGCCACGTCTCCGACCTCAAAGGACTCACTGGCTGCACCGTGATCCGGTGTGAAGGAGCCGTGGCGGGCGTGGACGTGCGCGGCTCGGCCACCGGCACGGAAGAGATCGATACGCTCCACCCGGGCCACGTCGCCCCGCAGATTCACGCCCTTGTCCTGGCCGGGGGCAGCGCGTTCGGCCTCGAGGCCGCTTCGGGCGTCCGCCAGTACCTGGAAGGGCAGGGAATCGGGTTTCCCACCCGTGCGGCGAAGGTGCCCATCGTGCCGGCGGCCATCATTTATGATCTGGCGATTGGAAACGGCCGCAGCCGTCCTACCCGCGAGATGGGACACGCCGCGGCCAAAGCCGCTCACGCCGGGCCGGTGGAGGAAGGATGCGTGGGCGCCGGCACGGGCGCCACGGTCGGAAAGGTGCTCGGAATCGAGCATGCGATGAAGTCCGGCATCGGTTCCCATGCGGTGCAGTTGACTCCGCGCGTGGTGGTGGCCAGCCTGGTGGTGCTCAATGCCTGGGGCGATGTCCGCGATCCCTCGACCGGCCGCATCCTGGCCGGGGCCCGGACTGCGCCGAATTCCCGCGACTTTGCCGGCGCGCACGCGGTGATCAAGCGGGGCGCCGCGTCCGCGCCGTTCGGGCGCGAGAATACGACCCTCGCGGTGGTCGCCACCAATGCCGCGCTCACCAAAGTCGAGGCCACCAAGCTGGCGCAGTTGGCGCAATTAGGTCTCGCCCGGACGATCTTTCCGGTGCATACCATGGCGGACGGCGACGTTGCGTTTGCGCTCTCGCTGGGCAAGGAGCGGGCACCGCTGGATGCGTTGGGCGTCGCGGCGGCCGAATCGGTCGCGCAGGCGGTGGTGCGCGCCGCCTTGCTGGCCAAGTCGCTAGGCGGACTTCCGGGTCTGGCGGGCTGACATCTGCGGTTTTTGCAGATTCCGCCGGCGGCCGGCGCAAGTTTTGCCGCGCCCGGTCTTCCGCCTGGCCGGCTCCCGCGGTTTGGCGAGCCGCATGCTGAGCATCTCGCGTGCGCGCTTTGGGTCTGCTCATTCTCCTGCCTGCGTTGGGATTTGCGCAAGCGCCCCGCTTTCTGGAAGCCGGCGAGTGCGCCATGTGCCACACCCGGATTCCCAAACCGGGCGCAAGCTGGGACCGCGATACGGGCTTTATCGGCCCCTTCCATCTCTGGCAGAACAGCATGATGGCCCACGCGGCGGTGGACCCTTACTGGAAGGCGAAAGTCGCCTTCGAGGTCGCGCGCCGGCCGGAAGCGAAAGCGGAGATCGAAGACCACTGCCTCCGCTGCCACGCGCCAGCCCAACAGTACCCCGCGCGCGTCGCCGGCCGCCGGCTGGCGGCGGTCCAACTCGATGCGCTTGGCCGGGACGGAGTGACCTGCACCGTCTGCCATCAGATCACTGCCGCCAACTTCGGCAAGACGGCCTCGTTCAACGGCCGGTTCGGCATCGGCGTCCGCGGGGAGATCTACGGCCCGCACGCCGGCCCGTTTCGCATGCCGATGGAACATCACACGGGCCTGACCCCCGCCGTGGGCCGCCAGGTGCTGGATGCGGCCCTCTGCGGAACCTGCCATACGGCGCTGACGCATCCCGCTGGTGATGACCATGCTTTCGTCGAACAGGGTCCGTTCCTCGAATGGCTGGCGAGCGACTACCCCGGCCAGGGACGCACGTGCCAGTCGTGCCATATGCCACTCCTGCGGGATGCGCAGGGGAACCTGGCCGCGCAGTTCATCGCGCACCGCCCGCCTGGCGGTCCTTTTCCGCCGACTGCGGAGCGCGCGCCGTTCGGCCTGCACCGGTTCGCGGGCGCCAATGTCGGCGCGCTCGAGTGGCTGGCGGAGATGGAAAACGAGCCCGACCTGCGGGAGGCGGCCGGTCTCACGCGTGAGCAGTTGAGGCGGGCGGCCCGCCTGGAGGTGACCTCGCGGCGCACGCCCGGTGCGCTCGTCCTCGACGTCCGGGTCCGGAACCTGGCGGGGCATAAGCTGCCCACGGCATATCCCAGCCGGCGCATCTGGCTGTGCGTGCGCGTCCACGACCGGCAAGGCCGGATGCTGTTCGAGTCCGGCCGCTGGGACCCAGGTTCGGGCGCGCTGGACGCCGGAGAGGCGGCCCAGCCGCACTACGCGGTCATCGACCGCGACGGGCGGGTGCAGGTCTTCGAAAGCATCTACGGAGACCGCGCCGGGCGGGAGACGGCATCCCTTCTGGACGCCGCTACCTATCTGAAGGACAACCGCATTCCTCCGGCCGGCTTCCGTCCGGCGCGTCTGGCCGAAATGGGGCTGGGCCATCTTGCGGTCCGAACCGTGGGCGTCCCGGAGACTGGCGCTTTCGCTGCCGGTGAGGCGGCGACGCGCTACCGCATTCCGTGGTCCGGCCGCTCCTCTCCCGTGCGGGTGGAAGTGGATCTGCTGTACCAATCGATCAAGCCCGGACACCGGCCTCCTGGATTCACCGCGCCGGCGTCCGCGATGCAGCCCGTGGTGATGGCCTCGGCAAAACTGGAGAGTTGAAGACCAACCTGCGGCTCGAGTGCTGGTAGTCTCATAGGCGTGCAGCCTCTTTACGTCCGTGTGCATCCGGCCGATTCGGTGGCTATTGTGGTGAACCCCGAGGGACTCCCCGCCGGCGCGACGTTCCCCTGCGGATTGGCTCTGCGCGAAGCCATCCCGCAAGCCCACAAGGTCGCGCTCGTGCGGCACGAAGCCGGACAGCCCGTCCTGCGCTACGGCCAGCCGATCGGCCTGGCCAACCGCGCCATCGAACCCGGGGAGTGGGTGCGCGAAGAGTGGATCGCCCTGCCGCCCGCCCCGCCTCTGGACGAGTTGCCGCTCGCCACCGCCACCCCGGCGCCGCTTCCCCCGCTCGCCGGGTGGACCTTTGACGGCTACCGCAACGCCGACGGCAGCGTGGGCACCAAGAACCTGCTGGGCATCACCACCAGCGTGCAGTGTGTGGCGCCGGTCGTGGAATACGCCGTCCGCCGCATCCGCGAGGAGCTGTTGCCCCGCTTTCCGCAGGTCGACGGCGTGACGGCGATTACGCACACCTACGGGTGCGGCGTCGCCATCGACGCGCCGGACGCCGCGATCCCGATCCGCACGCTCGGCCATCTCAGCCTGCATCCGAATCTCGGCGGCGCGCCGCTGGTGGTGAGCCTGGGGTGCGAGAAACTGCAACCCGCGCGTCTGCTGCCCGGGCAGCCTTTGACGCGCGTCGGCGCGGGGCCGCTGCCCGTGCTCGCCCCGCACCCCTACCTCGTTCAATTGCAGGATGCCGAATTGCGGGGTTTCGGGGAGATGGTGGCGGCCATCCTGCGCGCCGCCGAGCGCCGCCTGGAGGAACTGAACCGCCGCCGCCGGACGCCGTGCCCGGTTTCGGAGTTGATTGTCGGGGTGCAGTGCGGCGGCAGCGACGCGTTCTCCGGCGTCACCTGCAATCCGGCGGTAGGCCACGCCGCCGACCTGCTGGTGCGCGCCGGGGCGACCGTGCTGTTTTCCGAAGTGACGGAAATTCGCGACGCCGTGCACCTGTTGACGCCCCGGGCGGCCAACCCGCAGGTGGCGCGGGACCTGATCCGCGAAATGCGCTGGTATGACGAGTACCTGGCCCGCGGCGGGGCCGACCGCAGCGCCAATCCCACCCCCGGCAACAAACGCGGCGGCCTCGCCAACGTGGTCGAGAAAGCGCTTGGTTCGCTGGCCAAGGCCGGCAGTACAGCGCTCATGGCCGTGGCCAGCCACGGAGAAAAGGTCCGGGCGAAGGGTCTGGTGTTCGCCGCCACGCCTGCCAGCGACTTCATCTGCGGCACGCAGCAACTGGCCTCGATGAACCTGCACGTATTCACCACCGGCGAGGGCTCCCCGTACGGCCTCGCCATGGTTCCGGTGATCAAGGTGTCGTCCCGCACCGCGCTGGCCGAACGCTGGCCGGATCTGATCGACCTCGACGCGGGGCGCATCGCCTCCGGCGCGGCGTCCGTCTCGCAGGTGGGCGAAGAACTCTTCCGGTTGATCATCGACGTGGCCAGCGGGCGCAAGCGAACCTGGGCCGACCGCTGGGGACTTCACAACGCCCTGGCCCTGTTCAACCCGGGTCCGGTGACCTGAACTCCTCCGCGCGGGGAAGCCGCGGGCGGAGGGCGCCAGTCCAGAGACAGCGCCTGCGAGCCTGGCGCAGGTGCTCGATCCTGGATTTGGCCAAGCTGGAGACCTGCTTGGATGGCGATGCGGACCACCGGGGGCCCGGAACGCCGTGGTGAAACCAGGCGGAGATATCCGCGGGGCCGGGATCGATGCCGCCAGCCGCCATCGCGCGGATCTCCCTGGCGCAAGTCCGCCTGAGGCCGGAGCGGCGCGGCGCGGAGTTTCGCCTCCGGGCTAGTTCATCCCGCACAGACCGGGCGTGCGGCACATGCCGCCCGGACACATGGGCGCTTCGGAGCGGGCGGGCGCCGGGCCGGCGTGCGAGTGCGCCGCGAACGTGGAAAGCTGCTGCGTCAAATGCGCCTCGCCGCAGGAGGGACAGCGCAGCCCGTCCGCCTCGGCACGCCGCACCAGTTTCTCGAAGCGCGTTCCGCAATCATTGCATTGGTATTCGAAGATGGGCATATCAATCCAGCAGGACTACCACAATTTTATCAATCAACGCGGCGGGCGCGCCCGGTTGGAAGTTGGCCAGGATCGAAAAAATCCAGCGGGAGCCATCGGCGCGGTCCAGATAACCGGACAAGGCCGCGACGCGGGAGAGCGTGCCGGTTTTGGCGCGCACGCGGCCCGCGGCGGCCGTCCCGCGGAAACGGGCGCGCAAGGTTCCGTCCTCGCCTCCCACAGGCAACAGGTTCATCCAGGTTTCGCGGAGCGGCGACTCATGCCAGTAGCGGAGCAGGGCGTGCACTGCGGCGGGCGTGACCAGATTCCGGCGTGTGAGGCCGGAGCCGTCGGCCAGGGCGACGCCGCTGGTGGAAATGCCCGCCTCAGCGAGGAAAGACTCCAACTCGGCGCGTCCGGCCGCGCGCGTGCCCGCGCGCCCCGCGGCGTGGGCGGCCGCGCAAAGCATCAACTCGGCATGAAGATTCTGGCTGACTTTGTTGAGAACCTTCAGCCCTTCGAGCAACGGCGGCGACTCGCGGGCCGCGAGTTCGACTCCGGCGATGGGCGGCGGGGCCGGACGGCCGGGCCACCAGTGGCGCGCGCCCGCCCCGCCCTCGATCCGGATGCCGCGGCGGAGCAGCGCATCGCGCAGCGCCGCCGCCGCAAATTCCGCGGGATCGTCCACCGCCAGCCGGGTGCTGACGCCGGTCCCCTGAGGATCCAGTTGTCCGGTGAGCCGTAGCTGGCGGGAGCCTGCGGGCCGCTCCACTTCCAAGCGGTCGGGCGAGCCCACCGTCACCCGGTTGTCGAACAGGAAATACTCGACGGGCGGATCCAGGAGGAGCCTGGCCGGATCTCCCGGCTGCAAGGTCAGGGTGAGCGCGTTGTCATTAAACGTCAGCGCGCTGACCGGCGCGCCGTAGGCCCAAACGGCATCTTCCATCGTCCATCCCGGCGGGTGCGGTTCGAATGGATAGCGGGTGTCGTCGCCGATGACGCCGCCGCTGATGCGGGTGACGCCGCGTGCGGCGATTTGGTCCGCCAGATCCTCGATGGGTTGCAGCGTGGCCGGGGGTGGCGGATCGGGCCGGTAGGGAATCGCGCGCGCGGAGAAGTTTGGATCGCCGCCGCCCACCAGATAAACCGGACCGGAAATGCGCCCCTGCCGGTCCGGAGCCGCGCCCGCGATCACCACGGTCCGGAACGTGTGCCGCGGTCCCAAGCGCGCCAGGGCCAAAGACGAAGTAAAGAGCTTGGTATTCGAGGCGGGCACAAAAAAGCGCCGCGAGTCTTTTTCAAAGATGATCTCGCCGGTGGCGGCGTCGGTAATCAGGATGCCGAGGTGGCCTTCCGCGGCCGCCGCTTCGGTCTCGAGGATCTGGCGAATCCGCTCCGCCACGCCGTCGGCGCGGGCGCTGGCCGCCAGCAACAACCCGAGCACGAACAGGAGCATCGATCAACCTCCGATTTTCGCTTCCAGCCAGATCAGCCCGATCAGAAGCACCACCATCACGGTGCCCGCCATCGGTAGGGCCATCACGACCCACATGCCCGCCACATCGGCGAGAAAGCCGAGGCTGGCCGGCGCCAACGTGCCGCCAATCATCGCCAGAGAAAAAATGCCGCTGAACAAGCCCGGCTGATAATAGTCGAACCGGTGGCCGATCCTCTCCGCCACCAGCGGATAGATGGTGGCGAAGCCGCCTCCGGTGAGTAAGATTCCCACGATGGCGCCGAAGAGATTATTCGTCAGCAGGAGCAAAATGCACCCGAACATGGCGGCGGCGGCGCTGGAGAACAGAATCCGGCCATGCGGAACCTGCGGCAGCACCGCGACCGCGGCGATGCGGCCAACCAGCAGCGCCAGGAAATACAGCGCCAGCAGCGACAGCGCGGACTCCGGGCTGACACCCAGCCGATGGATCAAATACACGCAAAGCCAGGCCGCGATGGACCACTCATTGCCAAACTGGAAGAACAGCAAGAGCGCCAGGAGAACCGCCGCGGGATTGGCAAAGTCCGTCAAGCTCCGCCGGAAAGTGGGTTCGTCGATGAGGCTGGGGGGCGGAAAAGAGGTATTCCGGTAGATCGCCGCGAAACAGGCCGGGACCAGCGCCACCAGGAGGAGGATTTGCGGCACGGTGTAGGCATAAAACGTGCCGCCCACACTCAACGCCGCCAACAGACAGCCCGCCCCAAAGAAGACGCCGGCCATGCTTACCGTGGCTGCGGCATTCATCCGATAGGCGGGCGCGACCGCTTGAAACAGGCCGAAGTTCAACACGCCGATCGCCGTGCCTACCAGCAGCAGGCCGGCCTGCCTCCAGTACGGGGGCAGAGGGGGACCGACAAATGCCGTCACCGCCAGGGTGATGCTGGCTAGGGCAGCGGCCAGCACCAGCACCGCGGCAATTCCGCGCCGGGCCAGCAAAGGACGAACCGCCAGCGGGCTCAGGAGGATGCCAATGCCAAGCGCGAGGAAATAGAATCCTACCGTCGTGAACTGAAACGATAAATGGTGTCCCCAGGCAGGCAGGAGCGCTCCCGGCAGCGCCGCCAGGAATCCAGACAGAGCATACCCTGCCAGGGCTCGCCGGGCGGAGGAAACCAGCAGTGACAGATCCGCGGGAGTCGCTGGCTGGGCACGGGGCGGCACTCGTCCCATTGTAGTGTCCAAACCAAAGCGCAAGCGCCATCCAGAATTCTGGACGCTGCTTGATCGAGAATCCGGATTTCGGGAACTTCCGGCCTGGCCAGGGTTGCGCGTCCCACACGGGCGTCCCAGCGATGTCTTTGCAAATACTTTGATTAGGTGGTGGCGGCAACCAACCCCGGGGGGCAACTTCTGAATGGCAGATCAGGTGCAGACCTGAAATCGAGTCCGCTTTTGGTGTAGTTGCCTCTCCAACTTAGGTAAACGTTGATCCTGCCCTGGCTGATGCCAGGGTTTTTTTTTTGCTTACTTGCGGGCCACCAGTACGCGGGAGGGGTACAGGCCTTGCTTCACTGGCTGGTGGTGAAGCACCGTGAAGTCGGCAGCTTCAATAAAGTCAACCACTTGTTGTTCCACCTGCCTGCCCCAGAAGGCCGGCGCCAGGGTTCCGGCAACCCTGTACAGCCGGTTGAAGATCTCGGTGTTCTCGCCGATGACGATCAGCGCCAGCCGTCCATGACGCCGCAGGATGCGGTGGAATTCCTCCACCGTCCGGGCAATGTCCTCTGCGGCCAGCAATTCCAACAGGTAACAGCAGACCACCAAATCGAAGGTGGCGTCCCGGAAAGGCATCTGGCGGGCATCCACAGCCTGGCAGTACGCATAGGAATGAGGACTTTGGCGGCGGGCCAGGCGCTGCGTGCGCGCCGCCATGTTGGGCGACAGATCCAAGCCCAGATTCATGCCGTTGGGATTGGTCTTCACCAGGCGCAGGAACATTTCTCCCGACCCCGTCGCCACTTCCAACACCCGCATGCCGTCGGCGATCCCGCAGACTTCGAGCAGCTTCTGATGAGCGCGCGAATGGAAGAGCCTGGTCGAGATCGAATAGAACGGCGCCACGCGATCATACAAACGGCGAGTCCGCCCGGCCAGCGTGGCGGGAAAGTCGGCGGCGTTCAGGAGCGGTGTGGGAACAGTCAGTCGCGGCAAATCATTGCCTCCTCGAAAGGCGCGGGGCGCGGGAGGATCCGGAAGGTCCCGAGCCCGTATGCTGCATGAATTTCTTAGGATACCGCTGCCAGGTCAGGCGAGGGGGAGGCCGGTCGCCACGCGGGCAGGTCCAGTTCGATCCGGGTGCCCCGTCCAGGGTGGCTGTCGATCCGCATGCGGTAATCATCGCCAAAGAGCACTTTAAGCCTTTCCGTTACGTTGCGCACGCCGACGCCTCCGTCCAGCATGGTGGCCAGGCGCTCGGCGGCAATGCCGACCCCGTCGTCCTCCACCACCAGTTGCAGGCGCGCGCCGTTGCGGCGGGCGCGCAGGGTGATCGCGCCTCCGTCTACCTTCGAGCTCAAGCCATGCTTGATGGAGTTCTCGACGAGCGGCTGGAGCAACATGCTCGGCACGGGCGCATCCAGCGCGGCGGGATCCACTTCCTTGACAAACCGCAGTTGATCGCCGAAGCGAACCATCTCGATGGCGAGATAGTCTTCGATGAAGTTGAGTTCGTCGCGCAACGGGGCCAGGTTTTCCGACCGCCGCAACAGCCGGCGGAGGATGCTCGAGAGCCGGACCACGACGGCGCGGGCGCGGTCCGGATCGGTGCGAATGAGGGCGGCGACCGAGTTGAGGGTGTTGAAGAGAAAGTGCGGATTGATCTGGCGGGTGAGCGCGTCCAGCCGCGCTTCGATCAGCGAGCGCTGCTGTTCCTCGAGTTTGACTTCATTGCGCGTGTTGTTCCAGATCTTCAGCGGCAGGGTCACCGCGAACAACGTGCTCAGGTACACGGCGGCCACGCCCCAACCGCCCGCCGTGTCCGGCATCTCCAGGTGAAAAAGCCGTGCGGGTCCGAACAAGGTGACGGCCACCTGCCGCAGCAACTCGGCGACCAGGATCGACGCGAGCGCCAGCAAATGAAACAACGACCGGCGGCGGTCCTTGGCCCGCCGGAACAGGCGATAGACGTTCAAATCCAAGGCGGGCGTAAACGACCAGATGTCTTCGGGGTCCGCAGCCAGATCGCGAATCAGGCCGCCGAGGACCCCGAGGCCGGCGTACAACGGCAAACTGACCACTTCATGGTGGATCATGGCCGGGATGGCGATCAGCCCGCCCGCCACCAGACCCGTGAAATAACCGCCCAGCATTCCGGCCAGCAGAGAGCCTTCCAGACCAAGGTCAATGGCGGGATATCCGCCGGTCACCACGCGGGTGGCGACGCCGGCGCCGAAGACCGCGGCGAACCACAGCGCCAGTTGCAGGCGTTGGTAGAGTGTCCGGCCCTCGCGCAGCAGCATCTTCTTCACGCCGCTGGAACGGACAAGAATACTGGCCAGCGCCGAGACAATCCCCAGCTTGACCAGCAACGGAACCAGAGCCTGTTCTGCCATGGGTGACGCGCTGCCCGCGCGCCTCGATATAATTGAAACAGATTCCCGCAATCTTCGCGCACACCATGAACGACGCCGCCTCCGCCGGATTGGAAAAAGTCGCCGAGGCGGACTTCCCAACCCGTTTCGGCCCGTTCCGGATCTATGGATTCCGGCTCCAGGAGGGCGGCCGCGTGGAAGAGGCGGTGGTGTTGCGCCGGGGCGTTCTGGCAGGCGACCCGCCACCGCTGGTCCGGATTCATTCCCAGTGTCTCACCGGCGATGTGTTCCATAGCCTGCGTTGCGATTGCCGCTCCCAACTCGAACTGGCCATCCAGAAGATCGGGGAAGAAGAGCGGGGTCTGCTGATTTACGAACACAAGGAAGGGCGCGGCATTGGCCTGCTGAATAAACTGCGGGCCTACGAACTCCAGGATCAGGGGGCCGACACGGTCGAAGCGAATGAACGGCTGGGGTTCGCCGCGGACTTGCGGGACTATTCGCTGCCGGGGGAAATCCTACGCTTCTTCGGACTCACCCGCGTGCGCCTGCTTTCCAACAATCCGGACAAAGTGCTGGCGGTCGAGCGCGCGGGGGTGGCGGTGGCCGAGCGCATACCCTGCGTGGCGGAAGCAGCGGAATTCGCCACCGATTATCTACGCACGAAAAAAGAGAAGATGGGACACCTGCTGGAGGGGTTCTGACGAGGACGAGCCGGAAAATGAAGTAAGGGCGGCCGCCGGATCCCCCTGGGTTCAACTCTTGAACCCATCGACTCTTCTTCAGTCTTCGCTATGCTTCAGTGGCCTTCGTCCTGTTACTGCGGGGCAAAATCCGCTACGCCTGAAGATCTTCCCCAGATCCGGTGCGGCGTCAGGGGGCGCTACTGAAGGGAACGGGAGAACCAGCGGCCGCCCTTCATCTCAATGTTCTCGATGCAGTCCTCCTCTCATCGACGTCCCTTCGCTGCCGAAGGGCCCCTTATTTCCCCCTTGCGAGGGGCGGGAGCGAGGCCGATTGCCCATCCCTCCCTGCACTTTCACTATGCCTCCGTTTCCCGCAGACGTCAAGACGCAAACGAATTGCCATTTTGACAAAAAGATCAATTCGGAAACGCGCTCGCGTCCAACCCCGGGATGATCCGCAGCGCGTTGCGGTAGTAAAGCTTGCGCAACACCTCGTCCGGCAGGTCAAGGCCGTAAACCTTCCAGTGCGCCTGGTAGCGGCGCAGGTGGTCGAAGTATTCATCCGCTGTCTCGAGCACGCGGAAATAGTAAGAGTACTCGGCGGCGCTCCAAGTGTCTTTGCCGAACAGGATGCGATCCTGGTAGCGGAGGAAGAACGCCCGCGCCGCCCGGGGTTGGCGTCCCAGTTCACCCAGGATCGCCGAGATCTCCAGGTACATGTTGGGCAGTTTCTCCATCCAGCGGCCCAGTTCGCCCAGATCGTGCGCCATCCAGCCGAAGTGCGCGTTGATGAAGCGCGTCCGCGGGTGCTTGGCGAAGAGCCTGCGCTGCTCGGCGATCAGCGTCTCCCACTTCACCTCGAGAGCGCTGGCATGGCGCCGGGGGTGGGTTTTTAATTCCAGCCAACGCTCGTTGAAGCGGTCCATGGGGTCCCAGAAGGGCTTGGGGTCGGCGGTGTGGATGAGCACCGGAACGCCGTGCCGCCCGCAGATTTCGAAAGCGCGGTCGAAGCGCGGGTCATCGAGCGGAATACGGTTTCCGGCCGCGTCTTTCAGCCCCATGCCGAAATGCTTCCAGACTTTCAGTCCTTGCGCGCCGGCGCGAATGTCGTCCTCCAGCAGGCGCGCGGCGCGCTCGGCGTAACCGGGGTCGTCCAGACCGGTTTCCTCGAGGTTGGTGAACGCGGCGAAGCGCTTCGGCGCGTGGCCCTTCTGCGCCTCGGAGAACTCCCGGAACCGCGCGCCGCCTCCTCCCCGCACGGGCGAATTGACCATGACGGCCATGTTGAGCGCGTCCATCTCCTTGAGCAGCCCGTCGAGGCACTGCGCGGTCACGCAGCGGGTCTGGTGCAGATGCACGTCGACAAACGGATACCTGGCGCGCGGCACGTGGCGCTGCTCCGTCACCAGGGTCGAGCGCGGCTCGTATTCCTCGAACGAGAGGGTTTGCCCCCACAAACCACAGGCCGCCACCAGCGGCAGGATCCAGCGCATATCGTCTCCTGATCGTACTATGCGCGCCCCAGGGGAAGTTGCTGGCGGCGCCGTTCCAGGCGGCGGCGCAAGCGCTCTTCGCGGCGCGCAAGCGCCGGCGAGTCGGCCACCTCCCGCGCGGCGCGAGTCGAGGCGAGGGCTTGGTCCAAGTCGCGCGCGGCGTGCTCGTAATGTTTGGCAAGTTGCTCGAGCGCGGCCGCGCGGTAAGGATTGCGGCTGCCGCTCAGGTCGCGCCAGACCTCCAGGGCGGCCTCCGGGCGGCCCTGTTTATTTTCGATCCCCGCCAAGTCCCAGAGCGTCCGGAACAGCAACGCGTCCGGCAGCCCGATCTCGACCGCCCGCCGCAGGAGCCGCGCCGCCTGCTCCGGACTCCCGGCCTGCAACAGCCAGCGCGCCACGCCGATCAGGTCCGCGCCGTGATGGACGTGAATCTCTTCCGGCGCCCGGAACGCCTGGGGGACCAGTCCGGTCAGGCAAGCCAGCGACACGATATCTACCATGTTGTGATGAAACACCGGCGCCAGGCGGAAGGCCTGGCGCGAACGCAGGTAGTCGAAATAGACGTAGGGAATCAGCTCCCCGGGCAGGTCGCCCTGGCGCTCGACGCCGAGGATGCGATTCTCCAGTTCGACCAGGCGGCACGACTCCAGCCGGAGCTTCCACAGCCGGCGGGCGCCGAACAGGAGATCCAAATGGGCCAGCCGTTCGAACGGAGGCCGCGCCCGCGCCATCCGGTACCGCGTCTCCAGCAGGGGCACGTCGTACGCTTTGCCGTTGTAGGTAATCAGCACGTCGAACCGCGCCAGGTGTTCCGCCAGCCGCGCCAGCAGGGAGGCTTCCTCTCCGAAATCGCGCATGAAGAACTGGCGCACGCGGAAACCTTCCGCGTCGATGTGGCCGACGCCGATAAGGAACGCATACGTCCCGGCGCCGCCCGCCAGGCCGGTAGTCTCGGTGTCAAGGAACGCCCAGGTTCCGGGCGCGGCATGCGCGATCTCCCCCGCCGACAGCGCGGCCAATAGATCAGGCGGCAACTCCTGCAACGTGGAAATGTCCATGCTGCCGTGCCGGCGGTGGCGTTCGTACAGCCGTTCGGTCTCGAAGTGCTCGCCCCAGCTTGTTTTCACAACTTCGCCGGAAATCAGGTCCTCGACGAAGTAGCGTGCCGGGCGCATCTCGCCAGGGAGTTCGCCGCCGCCTGACTCCGCTTCGTCCGCCTCTGCGGACTCGGGCCGCGGGCGCGGGACGCCCACGCGGTAGCGCTCGTTGATCCGCGCTACCTTCTCCCGCAACAGCGCCAATTGTTCCTCTACGGTCATGCCGACTTTCGCTGTTTCTTTGCCGCCTCTCCACTATACTCGGCAGGTGATCAACCGCGCAATTGTACCCGTGGCCGGGCATGGCACCCGGCTGCTGCCCGCCACCAAGTCGCAGCCGAAGGAAATGCTGCCGGTGGCGCGCAAGCCGATCGTGCAGTACGTGGTGGACGAGTTGTGCCGCAACGGCGTCGAGGAGATTCTCTTCATCACCGGGCGCAACAAGAGCTCGATTGAAAACCACTTCGATTACGATCCCGAGTTGTACCGCACGCTGGCGGAGGCGCAGAAACTCGATCTGCTGAACGAGACGTTCCGGGAAACCCAGGCGAATTTTTTCTACACGCGCCAGCGGATGCAAAAGGGGCTGGGCGACGCCATTCTCTGCGGGGAAAGTTTCGCCGGGGAGGAGCCGTTCGTAGTGGCGCTGGGCGACTCCATCCTCGGCTTGCACGCGAATTCGCAGGTGGTGACCAAAATGGTGGAGGTGTTCGCGGCCCGGCGGGCCAGTTGCGTGTTAGCGGTGGAAGAAGTGCCGCGGGAAGAGACTCGCCACTATGGCATTGTGCAGCCGGAGGGAGTGGCCGACGATGTCTTCCGCGTGGTCGACCTGGTGGAGAAGCCCGCGCCGGAAAAAGCGCCCAGCAACCTGGCGATCGCGGGCCGGTACGTGTTCTCCCCCCTGATTTTCGACATGATCCGCGGCGTACAGCCCGATTCCCGCGGCGAGATCCAGGTCACCGACGCCATTCGCATGCTGTGTGAGGAAGGCAAGCGGGTGGCCGCCGTGCGCTTGCCCGCAGGCGAGAAGCGGTACGACATCGGCAATTTTCCCAGTTACTTTGAATCTTTCGTAGAATTCGCGCTGGCCGATCCCGATTACGGGGCGGCGTTCCGCAAGAAGCTCGAGCGGCTGCTGGGAAGCGCGTGACGAGCGAGGGCGCTTACGCGGCGCCGCGCGGTGAAGCCGTGAAGACTCGCCCCGGCGCGGGTCTCCCTTGGCGACGGCTACTCGGCGGTTTCGCGCTTCTTCAGACTCGCCTCGTTGGCCGCCATAAAGGAGATCAGGTCCTCCGCGTGGCTCAGCAGCCGTTCCCACTGTTCCTTATAGAGCGTCACGGGGAAGCGGCCGAGCCCGTACACCGACAGGGCCCCCTTCTCACTGACTTTCATGGTGAGGCCACCCTTGGCGGACATCCGGCGCAGCCGTTCCCGCTCCGCCTCCAGTTCCTGCTTCTGGGCCGCAAGCTCGCCTTTCACCTGCGCGAGTTCGGCGCGGACGCCGTCCACATCGGCGCGCAGCCGCGCCAAATCTTCCCGCATCGTTTCTTCAGTCATATTTCGCCCTCCATCGTAACGCAGCGCGGCGCGGGGCGCGCGCGTGTTACAAGGAGAGCGTGCGGATCCTGGGCATCGAGTCCTCGTGCGACGAGACGGCGGCGGCGGTCGTCGATAGCGAAGGCAGGGTCCGCTCGTCGGTCGTGGCATCGCAGCTCGACGTGCACGGCAAGTACGGGGGCGTGGTTCCGGAATTGGCGTCGCGGGAACACCTGCGGGCCATCGTGGTGGTGGTGCGCGACGCGCTGGCGCGCGCCGGCGCCCGGCTCGAGGATTTAGCGGCCATCGCGGTGACCGAGGGGCCGGGCCTGGTGGGATCGCTGCTAGTGGGCATCACCTACGCCAAGGCGCTGGCGTTTGCCAAGGACAAGCCGCTGATTGCGGTCAACCACCTGGAAGGGCACATCCATGCGGTGGTCCTGGAGGCGCGCCGCCGCCGACAGCCCATCGCATTCCCCGCGCTGGCCCTGGTGGTCAGCGGCGGGCACACGCACTTGTACGACGTACAGGAGGATTTCCGTTACCGGCTTTTGGGGCGCACCCGCGACGATGCCGCGGGGGAGGCGTACGACAAGGTCGCCAAGCTGCTCGGCTTCGGCTATCCGGGCGGACCCACGCTCGACCGCCTGGCGCCGTTCGGCGATCCCGAAAGGTTCCGTTTTTCCCTGGCTAAGATGAAGGGCAACGCCTTGGATTTCAGCTTCAGCGGGCTCAAGACCGCGGTGTTGCGCTGGGTGGAAGCGCGCGATTTGGCCGGCGAGATTCAGGCCCGGCGGGAGTTGCTGCGCGGCGGCGGCAAGCCCGCACTCGAGGCGTGGCTGCGCGCGACGCCGCAAGAAACACTGGATCTGATCGCCTGTTTCCAGCGCACGGTGATTGAAGAGTTGATGCGCCGCCTACGGGTTTCCGCCGCGGAAATCGGTGCGCGGGCGATTCTCATCACGGGGGGCGTCGCTTGCAATGCGGGCCTGCGCGAGACGGCGGCGCGGGAAATCGCCGGAGTTCCCGTGCATTTCCCCACGCCGGAACTCTCGACGGACAACGCCGCCATGATCGCGGCTGCGGCGTTCCCGAAACTGCTCCGCGGCGAACGGGCGGGATGGGAGCTGACCGCCAAGGCGAACCTCGGCCTGTAGCTGCGAAGGCGGCGGAAGCGGGCCGGGCGGGCGCTGCTGTATGCTTGCCAATGGATCCGCTATGCAACGCCGCCGTTTCCTGCAAAGCGCCGCCGCCGCCCCTGCCGCGGCCGCCGGCCAGCCCTCGCCCAGCGACCGCATCCGCGTCGGCATCATTGGCAGCGGGGGGATGGGCCGCAACAACCTGCGCGACTTCCAGCGCAACCGCGACGTCGAAATCGTGGCCGTCTGCGACGTGTTCCAGCCGAATCTCAAAGCCGGGGTGGACCTCACCGACGGACGCGCCAAGGCGTACACCGACTACCGCCGCCTGCTCGAACAGAAGGACATCGACGCGGTGGTGATCGCGACGCCCGAGCACTGGCACGCGCTGATGTGCGTGGACGCCTGCCAGGCGGGCAAGGATGTTTACGTCGAGAAGCCGATCTCGCTGTGCGTGCGGGAAGGCCGCCTGATGGTGGAGGCGGCGCGGCGGCACAACCGGGTGGTGCAGGTGGGTATTCAGCAGCGCTCGGGCACCCACTTCCAGCGGGCCGTCAAGGCGGTGCAGCAGGGGCGCATCGGCAAAGTACTTTATGCGCAGTGTTGGAACCATTCCTGGGAGCCGCCCTCGCAGCTCGGCTTCCCCGCCGACACGCCGCCGCCCGCCGATCTCGACTGGGACGCCTGGCTGGGGCCCGCCCCGTTTGTGCCCTACAACCCCGCGCGGCGGCGGTTCGGAAGCTGGTGGGCCACCGGCGGCGGGCAGATGACCAACTGGGCGGTGCATCTGATCGACATCGTGCATTGGGCTACCGGCGAGGATTCGCCGGTCAGCGTGGCTTCCTCCGGCGGCGTGCTGTACCTGCACGAAGCGCGGGAAACGCCGGATACCCAGCAGGTGATCTTCTCCTACCCGGGCTATCAACTCTACTACTCCACGTTGCGGCACAACAGCTTTGGGCACGACGGCCATCCCGGCAACAAACCTTTCGGCAGCTATGGAATCCTGCTGCACGGCACGGCGGGAACCTGTTTCGTCGACCGCGCAGGTTATCAGATTACGCCCCAAATGCGCGGGTTTTCCGATCCCGGCGCGATGGGCTCGCGCGACTCATACGACGATCTGTCCGGCGTGGGCATCTACTTCGTGGGCGAAACGGCCGGCGAGCGCGGCACCACGTCGATTCAGCACTTTCCGCATGTCCGCAATTTCCTGGACTGCGTCCGGAGCCGCCAGCGTCCCATCGGCGACATCGAGATCGGCCACCAGGCGACCGCAGCGTGTCATCTGGCCAACATCGCCTACCGGACCGGCGAACGGATCGAGTGGGACGCGCAAGCCGAGCGGATCACCAATAGCGCAAAGGCCAACGCGTTGCTTACGGTGAAATACCGGGCGCCCTGGTCGCTCCCGGGGCTGTAACCGACCCGCATCTGGCTGACCGTACGCCCGCTTGGAGAGGCTTTAACGGAGTTGCAGGGCCTCGCGCAAACGTTGCGGAACTTCTCCGGGCGTCCGGACACGCAGAACGTCGAAGCCGGCGGCGCGGGCGCTGGTTTCCCCGGTGTCGGTATCCTCGACCACCAGCGGCCGCCGGGCGCCGGTCCGCCGGGCGGCCAGCAGGTAAGGGTCGGGCGCGGGCTTGCGCCGGTCCACTTCGTCGCCGTAGACCGCGGCCGCGAGGTGATGGCGTACCTTCCCCTGCTCCAGAATCGGTTCCACTTCGCTTCGTTCGCTGGAAGTCACCACCGCCAGCGGCAGGGAAGCCGCCACCGTTCCGATCAAGTCCCGGATGGCGGGGGAGACCAGTTGAGCTTCGAGGGCCAGAGTACGGAAACGCCCGCGCTTGTCCGCGTAAACGGAGCGCATTTCATCGCTGCGCATGGGGCGGGGCGCCAGACCCGCGAGGAAGTCCAACAAGTCCACATCGGACGAACCAACGCACCGGCGCTGGTAGAGGTGCCAGTCCAGGGAAATGCCCAACGGCTCCAGCACCGCCTGCCACGCGGCGAAATGCACGGGCTCGGAGTCGACCAGCACCCCGTCGAAGTCAAAGAAAACCGCGTCGTAGAGCAAGCGCTGATCCTTCAGTTGGCGAACCGGAGCGACCGGGCGATCTCATCGAAGGTACGCTGATAGTCGCCAAACTCCCGCTCGGGGGCGATGAACACCATGTAAAAGACGCCATCGGGCCTTTCCACGGTCAGCAGGACGTTCTGCTCGCGCTGGCCTTGGAGAGGCGAATTACCCTGGAGGTCGGTCAGCAAGGCGGCACGGCGATCCACCCGGGCGCGGCGCGGGTTCGAGGTGACCCGCAGGCCCGGATTCCCGTCGATCAGTTGCTCGATCAGCGCCCGAGTGTCATTGACCAGGTTTCTCCGCCCGGGAGACGGAAAGATCCCGGCTACCGCGCCGTACGCAATGGCGTTCCCATTGGCGTTTTGAATCACCCCGGCGCGGGGCGCGATGGTCATGTTCGCAGAGTCCTGCGTGCCGAACACTTCCCAGTTATCCGGATAGTTGAAGGAAACACTGGCCCCGCGATACGCCCGGAGCCGGCCGGACGGCGGGGGAACGTTCAGGCTGACCGGGCGCTGCTGCGACGCGGCGGGCGCGCCGGTGGGTGAACCCGCGCCGCCCGAAAGCGTATTCGGTTGCGGTTGCTGCCGGGGCGGAGGGAGCTTGGCCATTTGGGCCTTTACCCGCTCGAACTCCGCTTGGTTCCCGTCGGTAAAGGGCCGGCGAGGCATCACCGCGATCTCGGCCTCCACCGCCTTGACGCGGTTGCCCGGGTTGGGGTGGCTGGACAGGAACTGCGGAGCGCGCGAGCCGCCTTGCGCTTCGAGTTTTTCAAAGAAGCGCGCCATCTCCACAGGGTTATAACCCGCCTGCGCCATCATGCGGGCGCCCAGCGCGTCGGCCTGGTCCTCGGCCGTGCGGGAGAATTTGAGCAGGAACCCCTGAGCGCCAATCTGCGTGAGCGCCGCCGCCAGATTGCTGCCGGTGGCGATGCCCGCCAGGATGGCCGGAATCTGCATAAATTGGGCCTTCGATGCCTGGTTGGTACCGTGGCGAAGGGCGACATGGGCAATCTCGTGCCCAACCACGCCCGCCACCTGAGCTTCATTATCCGCCGCGAGAATCAGCCCCGAGTGGATGAAAGTCGGCCCGCCGGGCAGGGCGAAAGCGTTGATGGAGGGGTCGTTCACCAGCGTGAAGGAATAAGGATAGTCGCCTGCTTCTGGCGTGGCCGCGAGCTTCCGGCCCATGCGCGTGATGTAATCCTGGAGTTCGCGGTTGTCGATTACCTGCACCTGGCGGCTGACTTGGGCGGCGTACTCCCGCCCGAGCTGGATGTCCTGGTCCCGGGAGAAGAGGTTCCACCCCGGCTTAATCGGTTCTCCGGGCTTCCTCGCCCAGCCGGCCGGCACGGTAAGAATTACCGCCAGCGACGCCGCACATAGTCGATTCCGGACCATGATTTTATTCTCCTACAACAGACCCGGCGGTCCGGCGAGCGCCGTTCGACCACCTTGCTCTCCGCCGGTTGCAAGTGAAGTGCCACGGAGCGAGGGTAGGCGGCGGATGCTGGAGGCGCCCGTTTAGGCGACTTGCAGCCGCCCGGGAGCCAGTGCCGGATGCTCCCGCAACGCGGCTCCGGCGTCGGCCGCGCCCTGGGCAATCCAACCGTTGAGCTTGACGGGGTCCCACCGGGCGGCGGAGGCGAAATCCCCGAGGGGCGTAGCGGGCTGAATGCGAATGATTTCGACGTGAGGGGGATAGGGTCTCCGCGAACCGGAGAGCAGTTGGAGACCTCGCGCCGCCACCCGTACTCCCGCCGGCGGCGCCGATCCCGCCAGGGCATTGATCGCGATGATCCGCGTGGCGCCCAGTTCGATGGCGGTGCGAATCGGCAGGGAAGACAGGATACCCCCATCGACGTACAGGTTCAGCCCGATCCGAACCGGGGGAAAGCCGCCCGGCACCGCACAGGACGCCAGCAAATGCTTCCAGGTGATTTCACGGTCGCGGAAGACCCGGATGCGGAATTGCGGCACCTGGGTAGCCGTAATGGCCAGGGGAAGGAACGGTTTCCACTTGGCCGTGAGGGCGCGGCACTTCTGTTCGAGCGGCTCCCGGCGAAAGACGCCCAGCGCGGGGATGGCGCCGGTGCGCCGCTCCAGCAGCCGGGCTGTCGCCTCGCTCCGCCAATCCCGCACCAGTTCCTGGGGCGGCATGCCCGAGGCGATCGCCCACGCGTTCAAACCGCCCGCGGACACTCCCACGATCAGATCCGGACGGATTTCGTCAGCCAATACGCTCCAAGCCCCAGCCTGGTAGGAACAAAACAGTGCGCCGCCGGATAAGACTAAAGCCGTTTTTTCCATTACTGTTCATAGATGTCCGGCGGTGACATGCGACAATAAATCTTTTCAGCCATGTTCGAGCTGAGCCGTTACGGGGAGACCGTGCGCGAGTTGCTCCGCCTGGATGGGGGAGGCGAGCGGCTGATGCCTCTGGTGGCGGAGGCGTGTTCGTCGCCCGAAGCCCGGCGCAGATTGGGGCAACTTTCCGCGAAAGAGCTTTTTGCGGGAGCGCGGGCGCCCGAAGCCGCGTTGGCCGGGCTCTACGTCTACTTCTCGTGCTGGCAGGAGGCCCACGAGGCGGCCCAGGAGATCGCATCCCCCGAAGGCAGCTACTGGCACGCCATCGTGCACCGGCAGGAGCCGGACGCCGGGAACGCGGCTTATTGGTTCCACCGGGTGGGCAAGTTTCACCCGATTTTTCCCGCGCTGCGGCGAGCGGCGGCGGAGATCGCCTCCACCCACGCCGCCGCGGAAATCGCCTTTCAGGAGAACTGGGATCCGCTGACGTTTCTTCAGGTGTGCGAACAGGCGCGCCGGAAAGGGTCCTCCGTGGAACAAGTAGCGCGGGAGGTCCAGCGGGCGGAATGGCAACTGCTGTTCGACTATTGCGCCCGGCCGGCGGGAGCGTCTCTCGCCGAGGAGCAGGCAGCGACGTGAAGAAGGTTTTGATGGCGTTGCTGCTCCTGGTGGTGGCAGGGTTCGCCTGGTTGGTGTTTCGCCCCTCGGCGCCGCCGGAGGTTCCTTTCGTCCGCGTCAGGCGCGGGACGCTGGTGGCGACGCTGCCCACCAATGGCAAAATCGAGCCGGCGGAGTGGCGGCCGGTGCGGGTCGAGCGCGGCGGGGTGGTGACCAGGGTCGCGGTAGAAGAGGGCCTGGCGGTGAAGGCGGGCGCGCTGCTGGCCGAGGTCCGTCCGGACGACGCGGCCGGGGAGCTGGCCAGCGCCCAAGCCAGAGTGGAAACGGCCCGCGCCGAACTCGAGCGCCTCCACCAGGGCGGCAGCGCGGCCGAGCGCGCCGAACTGGACAATCAGGAGCAAGCCGCCGAAGCGGCGCGCGCGCGCGCCGAACGGGAAATCGCCGTGCTCCGCCGCCTGGTGGACAAAGGAGCCGCGACTCGCGCCGAACTGGAGGCCGCCGAACGGCAGCGCGAGCAGGCTCAACTCGAACTGGCGGCCGTCCGGCGCAAGCGCGCGGCGTTGATCATGCCCGGAGAGCGCGTGGCCGCCGAGGCCAGGTTGCGGGAAGCGGAGGCCGCCCTGGCGCAAGCCCGGCGCAGGCTGTCGCTGACCCGCGTGCTCGCGCCCGCCGCTGGCACAATCTACGCCTTGGGCGTTCGTGAAGGCGCGTATTTGCAGCCGGGCGACCTGGTGGCCCATCTCGGACGCCTGGAGCGCTTGCGGGTGCGGGTTTACGTGGATGAACCCGAGGTGGGCCGAGTGGCGGTGGGGCAGCCCGTCGAGATCCGTTGGGATGCGCTGCCCGGCGTCGCCTGGAAAGGCCAAGTGGAGCGGCTGCCGGCGGAAATCGTGGCGCTTGGCACCCGGCAGGTCGGCCAGGTCATTTGCACCATCGAAAATACCAACGGCCGGCTGATCCCAGGCGTGAATGTCACGGCGGAGATCCGGACCGCACTCGTGGAAGGGGCCTTGCTCGTACCCAAGGAAACCCTTCGCAACGAAGGGGGCCAGACCGGCGTCTACCGCCTGGAAGGCCGGCTGCTCGCATGGCGTCCCGTTCGCACAGGGACGTCCAGCGCGACCCAGGCCGAGATTCTGGACGGGCTGGCCGAGGGCGACGCGGTGGCCCTGCCCACCGAGCAACCGCTCGCGCCAGGCCAGCCGGTGAAGGCCGTCTTCCCGTGAAATCCTTCGACATCGTGGGCATCGGCTTGAACGCCACCGACACCCTGATCGTGGTGCCGCGCATGCCCGCCTACGCGGGCAAGGCGCGGTTTACGCAGGAACTGGTGAGTCCCGGCGGGCAGGTGGCCAGCGCCATGGTGGCGTGCGCCCGCCTGGGTTTGCGCGTGCAATACATCGGCGCGGTGGGGGATGACGAACGCGGCAGGATGCAACTGGAAAGCCTGGCGGAGAACGGCATCGACCTGTCCGCGGTGCGGGTGCGCCCGGGCTGCGCCACGCAAACGGCGTATATTTTCATTGACCGCTCGACGGGCGAGCGGACCGTGTTCTGGAAACGTGATGACCGCCTCGCGCTGACGCCCGCCGATATCGATCCGCGATCCATCACCGCGGCGCGCCTGCTCCACATCGACGGGCACGATGTGGAGGCCGTGGGCAAGGCGGCCCGGCTGGCGCGGCAGGCCGGGATTCCCGTTACCGTTGACGTGGACACGATCTATCACGGGTTTGAAACGGTGCTGCCTTACGTGGACTACCTGATCACCAGCAGCGAATTCCCGATGCTGTGGACCGGCGAAGGCGATCCTTTCCGCGCTTTGGAACGCATCCAGCGCGAGTACGGCATGCGGGTGGCAGGCATGACCCTGGGCGCGCACGGCGCCCTGGCCCGCGCGGAAGGCCGTTTTATCTACTCCCCCGCCTACATTGTAGATTGCGTGGACACCACGGGCGCGGGCGACATCTTCCACGGCGCATTCTGTTACGGAGTGCTCGAAGGAATGGACCTCCGCGAGACGCTCGATTTCGCCAACGCCATGGCCGCTCTGAATTGCACCGCGATCGGGGCCCGGGGCGGCGTCGCCGGCGCCGAAGCCGTGCGGGCGCTGATGGCCCGGGCGGGACGGCGGGCCGCCAAACCCTACCAGGTGGATCTATGATTCCGCTGCGCGACACGCTGCCGAGCCATTCCACGCCCGTTGTCACCATCGGGCTGATCGTGGCGAATGTACTCATTTTTCTGTACGAAATGAGCTTGGACGCCTATACCCTGAACGAGTTCGTCTTCGCTTACGGCATGGTGCCCGACCGCTTCGCCTGGTCCGCCGTGCTGACCTCGATGTTTCTGCACGGCGGCTGGATGCACCTGATCGGGAACATGTGGTTCTTGTGGATCTACGGCGACAACGTGGAAGACATCCTGGGGAAGGCACGGTATCTGGTTTTCTATTTGCTTTCGGGCGCCGCGGCGGTGCTCGTGCAGGTGGCGATCCAGCCGGACTCGCGGATTCCCATCATCGGCGCCAGCGGCGCCATCGCGGGCGTGATGGGCGCTTACATGGTGAAATTCCCGCACGCGCGCATTCTGACCTTGATCCCCGTCTTCTTCATCGTCACCTTCCAGGAGATCCCGGCATTTTTGATTCTCATCTACTGGTTTGTCATCCAGTTTTTCAGCGGTGTGGGCTCCATCGCCAGCGCGCACCAGGGCGGCGGAGTCGCCTGGTTTGCGCACATCGGCGGATTTCTGGCGGGCATGGCGCTGATCCAATTCATGCGGACGCGCCAGCGCTACCGGCGGCGTTATGACTTGCACTGGTAGCGGCAGGTGAAGATCACGTTTCACTCCCGGGCCGGCGTTCATCTGTGCGAGGACGCCTGGGCGATCGTGTCGGCGGAGGAATTATGGACGAAACTCAGCACCACGTAGACATTCTGGCGATCGCCGCGCACCCGGACGATGTGGAACAGACATGCGGCGGCACGCTGCTCCGCATGGCCGAGATGGGTTACCGGACAGGCATTCTCGATCTGACGGCCGGCGAGATGGGCACCCGGGGAACGCCTGAGCAGCGGATCGCCGAATCGGAAGAGGCCGCGCGCCGCCTGCTGGCCTCCTGGCGGGGCAACCTGCGCTTTCCCGACGCCCGCCTGGAGAACACCATTTCCGCCCGTATGACTCTGGCGATGCAGATCCGCCTGCTCAAGCCCCGCGTCGTGATCCTGCCCTACTGGGAGGGCCGGCATCCCGATCATTACCGGGCCAGCGAACTGGGTTTCGAGGCCTGTTTCCTGGCCGGGTTGCGCAAGCTGGACGAGGAGACCGAACCGCACCGCCCCTACAAAATCGTCTACGCTTCACAGTACGCCAACGTGCCGCCTTCGTTTGTGGTGGACATCACCGCGCAGTTCGAACGCCGGATGGCGGCTCTGCTGGCGTATCAGTCGCAATACGGCGCGGCGCCCGAGGGGGGCGATCTGTTTCCGCGGGAAGCCGAGATCCGCGAACGGTTGGGAGCGATCGCACGCTTCTACGGCAACCTGATCGGCGTCCGGTACGGCGAGCCGTTCGTGGTCAAGGAGACCCAGCGCGTGGACGACCTGGTGGCGATGGGTGTCCGCAGTTTGTAGGAATCCGCGCCGCGTGGCGGCCACGCCTCTCGCTGGCCCCGCGGAGACGCCTTGCACCCCGAAGGGCGCACCACGGGTGCGGGTGGCGCACGCTTTCGCGTGCAGCGGAACTTTAGTTCCGCTTCTTTCGCACCCTTGGGAGACTGAAGTCTCCTTGCACCCTGAAGGGTGCGCCACGGGCGCTGGTGGCGCACGCTGGCCGAATCTCTACGCCAACTCGCGCACTCGTTCCAGATCGCCGTCGCGGGCGGCTTCGAGCACCGGGCCCATGTAGTCGTCCACCAGTTCCGCGGTGAGCGGCACGGGCATGTTCTCGAGCTTCATGCGAAGCTGCGGGTTCTTGGCGGCGGTCAACGCGCGCTCGATGTGGGCGTCACGGAAGCCGGGCACTTCGCCCAGCGTGGCGGGGTTGCCGACGGCGCGCTCGAGCCGGATGACCGCCTCGGCGACAGCGCGTGCCAGCGCCCGCCCCTCTCGTCCGGAGGCTTCCGGACACAGCACACCCGTCAGGGTCCGAAGCTGAGGCTGCACTGCGGGCGAGTAAAACATCGTGTAGTACGGATTCATCAAGGCGCAGGCGCGGCCGTGCGACAGGATGTCGACCAGGGAGAAACTGGTCAAGTGAGCGCCGTTGGTGCCGCCCAGCATGATGGCGTAGCCGCCGAGGTCGGTCGCCAGGCCCAGCGCTTCCCGCGCCGTCCGGTCCGCCGGATTCGCGATGGCCCGCGGCAGGTGCTCCACCACCAGGGAAATGCCCGCCAGACCCACTCGCTCCACCTGCGCGTAATTCGCCTTTCCCGTGGCGCCGTAGTAGACCTCGAGGCAGTGCGAAAGCCCGTCCAGCGCGCCGTCGGCGGTGAGCGACGCCGGCGAGGTAAACGACACTTCGTAGTCGTACAGCGCCCGCTGGGGAACAATGGCGTCGTCCACGATCAGTTTCTTCTGACTGGAAGCCACGTTCGTGATGTTCGAGTACTTGGTCAGGTGCGCGGCGGAGCTGGAGGCGGTTTGGATCGCCAGGTGCGGGGTCAGGCGCAAGCCGGTTTCCTGGAGTTTGGCCGTGACCAGGCCGGTGCCGAAGTATTGGTCGATGTCGCCCCCGAGCGTGCGGAGCACCTCGGCGGCTTTCACGCAATCGATGGTGCTGCCGCCGCCAAAACTCACGAGCAGATCCGGCTGAAGCTGACGCAATTCGCCGGAGATGCGGTGCAGATCTTCGAGCGGAGCGTTCGGAGCCGCGCCCGGGATGACGGCCGCCACCTCGACGCCCGCGGCGCGCAGCGAGGCGGTCAGCGCGTCGACGGCGGGAGCGAATCCGGCGAACGGGTCGCGGATCAGCGCCGCGCGGCGGCCCAGTTCCGCCGCCAGCCGCCCCGCCTGCGGCAGCACCCCGAGGCCATACACGTACGAGTCTCCTTTGAACTGGCGGAGGAGAGCGCGAGCTTGGTCAAACATAACGCCCTCAGTGTATCGTGGCCCGCCCCACGCGTCAGCCTGGGCGCCCGGTTAGCGGACGTGCAGCAGCACGCCGGACTGGCTGGCGGCCGCGCCCACAGTTACCGTCACCGGCGCCGCGCCCGCAATCAAACCAAGCGGCAGCCGGACGTTTACCTGAAGCACGCCGATCATGCCGGGCGCGCTGCCCGCGTAGAGGATCTCGGCGGCCAGGCCGCCGACGGAGACCGCAACCGGCAGGACCGGCTGGGCAAACGGGGGAGCGGCCGGTACGCCCTCCGCCGCGGCGGGCGACAGCAGCCCTTCTCCGGTCGCGAACAGGGTGACGGACATTCCCTTGGCCGCTGGGTTCCAGGATGCGTTCAGGCTGCCGTCGTGATTCAGCGCGACCGCCGCGCCCGATCCGGAGCCGTCCACGGTGAACACGCCCGGCGCGGCGCGGACGACATCGAACGCCCCGGCGGCGATCTTCTTCCCCTGCCGGAAAACCTCCACCTCCGTGCGCGTCCGGCCCGACAGGGCATAGGGCGCCTGGACCTGAATGGCGTTCTCGACGGCGGAGAAGACCGGGGCGGCGCGTCCGTCGAACAGGACCCGAATGTCCGCCAGCGTGTCGGACAGGACGCCCTGGGGGCTCAGCGAGCCCACCACCGCCTGCACAGGTCCAATCTGGTCCCCGCGCAGCAGGACCAACTGGCCCGGCGCGATGCCCCCGGGTAGGCGGGTGGCGGCGTGCAGCGCTTGCAGTGGTTTCACCGGGTCGGCCCCGCCGCCCGGAGGGCTTGGGTCGGTGGCGGGAGGCGCCACCGGAGGCGCAGCGGGAGCGGGGCGCAGGCGGCGAATGCGGTGGTTCCACTGGTCGGCGACATACACGGTCCCATCAGCATCCACCGCGAGCGCGGTGGGCAGATGGAACTCCGCCTCCCGCGCCGGACCGCCATCACCCGAAAACCCGGGCTTTCCCGTGCCGGCAATCTCGCGCACCTCGCCTTGCGAGTTCATCGCCAGGATGCGGTGATTGCCGGAATCGGCGATGAACAGCGTGCCATCGGGTCCAAAGGCGATGCCGCGGGGCGTCCGCAGGGGCATCAACTCGCCCGCGACGGTGACGATCCTGCCATCGGCCTCTACCCGGCGGATCCGGTGATTGCCGCTGTCGGCGATGTAGAGCCGGCCGGAGGCGTCGAACGCCAGGGCGCGAGGCTCGTTGAGCTGCGTCGCCGTGGCGGGCACTCCGTCCCCGGAGTAGCCCTGGATGCCGTTGCCTGCGACCGTCGTGATCCGTCCCGTCAGATCGATGCGGCGGACGCGGTGGTTGCCCGCGTCGGCCACGTACACGTTGCCTTGCGCGTCGGCCAGCACGAAAGCCGGCGAGTTCAGGCGGGCGTTGCGCGCGGAGGACTCGCCGGGATCGAAACCCGCGGCGCCGGTCCCGGCGACGGTAACCAGCGGGCCTGAAGGAGGAAGGCGGCGGACGCGGTGCCCGGACGCCTCGGCAAACCAGGCCGAGCCGGCAGCGTCGACGGAGACGCCCGTGGGGTGAGCGATGGGAGTGGCGGTGGGAATGTCGCCGTCCATCCCGAAGCCAGGTACGCCGGTGCCCGCCACGGTGGTGATGATCCCGGAAGCGTCGATCCGGCGCAGCCGGTGGTTGTTCTCGTCGGCGATGAGCAGACCTCCGGGCGTAATGGCAAGGCCGCTCGGCTGCTGGAGCTGGGCGAGCGTCGCCGACCCGCCGTCGCCGCGAAACCCGAACGTGCCGTCTCCGGCCGCTACCGTCGCCGCGCCGGAAACCGAGAGGCGGCGCACGCGACGCCCGTCGGCGATAAACAGATTCCCCGCTGCGTCGAGTGCGACGTCGCGGGCCGCATCCAGACTCCGCAGCGATCCGGACGCCTCCCTTCCGGCGACCACCCGGACCTGTCCGTCCGGGTCCAGCCGGAGAATCCGGCGGTTGCCGCTGTCGGCGAGGTACAGGCTCCCCATGCCGCCGAAGGCGAGCCCCGTGGGCGTGTGCAGCAGCGAGCGGGTGGGATCCTCGGCATGGCCGAGCAGGTTGGTGATCATCCCGTCCTGGATGCGGCGCAGGCGGCTGTTGGCCGAATCGGCCACCACCAGCGCGCCAGCCGGGTCTACGGCGAGTCCGGCAGGGAAACAGAGTTCGGCTCGCGCTGCCGGTCCGCCGTCGCCCGTGTTGCCGCACGCGCCGGTTCCCGCCAGGGTCGAGATGATGCCGTGAATGTTGACGCGGCGGATCCGGTGGCCTCCGAAGTCGGCGATATAGAGATTGCCAAGCGAGTCGAGCGCCAGATTGCGCGGCGCGACCAGTTCCGCGCGCGTGGCTTCCCCCCCGTCGCCGGCAGCGCCCGCCGTGCCGGCGCCGGCAATCGTCTGAATGATGCCGTCGGGCGTCACGCGGCGGACCCGGCGGTTTCCCAGATCGGCGATGTAGAGCGTGCCGGTACCATCCACCGCCAGCCCGTAGGGCAGATTCAGGCGCGCGCGCGCCGCCGGTCCGCCGTCTCCCGAGAATCCCGCCGTGCCCGTGCCCGCCACGGTTTCGATGATGCCGTCCGGGCGGACGCGGCGGACGCGGTGGTTGTCCGGATCGGCGATGTACAGATTGCCCGCCAGATCGGCGGCGACCCCCTGCGCGTCGCTCAGTTGGGCGGCCGCGGCCGGCAAACCGTCGCCCACGGCGTCACCGCCGGCAATGGTGTCCACCACGAATGAGACGCCGCGCTCCGCCGGAAACGGCGCGGAGCCGGCGGCAGGGAAAAAAAAGGCCGCCATCAGCCAAAGGGTCTGCCTGCGCACGGCGTGCATCCGTCCCTCCATCGGTCCTGTGGGCGTTCGCCAGCCGCCAAGTCGTGCGCGGGCATCCAGCTTAGGCTGCCCGCGCCTTTCACGATTCCTTGAGGCTTTGCGGATGCCTTTACTGAACTAGTGCCGCGAGGCCGCGAAAGTTCTCATCCGCAGTGGACAGGGGCAACGCGGCGCGACGGTTCGTTCTGGCCCCGCGCCATCCTGCCGCGGGGTTCCCGCCAAGGCGATGTGACATAATGCGAGCTTATGAAGTATCGCCACCGCGTCCTCATTTTGCTGTTCTTCCTTTCGATCATTACCTACCTCGACCGGGTCTGCATTTCGGTCGCGGGCCCGGAGATGCAGCGCGATTTGGACATTTCGCCCGAGTGGTGGGGATGGGTGGTGGGGGTCTTCGCGATTTCCTATGCCGCGTTCGAAATTCCCAGCGGCGCGCTGGGAGACCGCATCGGGGCGCGCAAGGTGCTCGCGCGCATCGTAATCTGGTGGTCCGGATTCACGGCGGCCACGGGTGCGGCCAACAGTTTGGCCATGCTGTTGCCCATTCGGTTCCTGTTTGGCGCGGGCGAGGCGGGCGCCTATCCGAATACGTCCGGCAGCATCTCGAAGTGGTTTACCGTACAGGAGCGCGCGCGGGCGCACGGCATTGTGTGGATGGCCAGCCGGATCGGCGGGGCGCTCACGCCCGTGCTGGTGGTCCCGATTCAGACCGCGTTCGGCTGGCGGGCGGGGTTCTTTCTTTTCGGATTCATCGGTCTGATTTGGGCGGCTATCTGGATCTGGTGGTACCGCGACCGTCCCTCCGAGAAGCCCGGGGTCACGCCGGAAGAAATTGCCGAAATCGGCGCCCCGGCCAGCAAGACGCACCACCCGCTGCCTTGGGGCCAGGCCTTCCGCAGCCGCAACTTGTGGGCCATCATGGCCATGTACTTCACCTATTGCTGGGGATCTTTCTTCTTCCTCTCCTGGCTGCACACCTATCTGGTGAAGGGCCGCGGCTTCACCATGCAGGGACTGATGTTTTCCACGCTGCCCTTTATTCTGGGCGCCATGGCGAACCTGTCCGGCGGCTGGGCCAGCGACCGGCTGGTGCAGAAATTCGGGCTGAAAACGGGGCGGCGCGCGGTGGCGATGCTGGGCTTGGGGTCGGCGGCCATTTTTACGGTCGCGACGATTCTGAGCCCTGACAAGTACGTTGCCCTGATATTTCTCGCGCTGAGTTACGCCGGGTCGGACTTCATGCTGCCGTCGGCGTGGGCGGTCTGTCTCGACATCGGCAAGAAGTACGCCGGCGCGGTCACCGGCACCATGAACACGGCTGGGCAGATCGGTTCCTTCCTTTCTTCGGTCGCTTTCGGTTATTTCGTCAAGGCCGGGCTCGAGCGGGGCATGACTCCCCTGGATGCGTATAACCTTCCGCTGATTCCGATGGCCGTCATGCTCGCCGCGAGCACGCTGCTCTGGCTGAAAATCGACCCGTCAAAAGAGCTCATTCCGGCCGAAGGCGAGGTTCCGCTGCGCAAAGTGGCGTGACGGAGGCCTTGCGCGGCGTCACCGCCGCAGCAGATAAACGGCGACTTCCGCCAGCAGATTGGGCAGCGCGCGGACCGTGCGGTGCCCGGCCAGAAAGTACGCCCGCTCTGCCGTGACACGCTCTCGGGCGATCAGCAGTTCGAAATCGTCAATGCTCAGAAAATGGATGTTCGGCGAATCGTACCACTCGTACGGAAACAGGCGGGTCTTCGGAGCGCGCCCAAAAAAAAGCATCGCGAGGCGTACGCTCCAGTGTCCGAAGTTCGGGAAGGCGACCACCGCCCGGCGTCCGACGCGCAGCATTTCGCGCAGCACGTGGAGCGGCTGGCGGGTTTCCTGCAAGGTCTGGCTGAGGATGATGTAGTCGAAGCACTGGTCGGGGTAATCCGCCAGCGCCTCGTTGATGTCTCCCTGGTAGACGGACACGCCTTGGGCGATCGCCCGTTTGACCTTTTCGCCGTCGATTTCGACCCCGCGCGCGTCCACGCGTTTGTTCTCCGCCAGCCAGGCCAGCAGCGCGCCGTCGCCGCAACCGAGATCCAGCACGCGCGAGTCCGGTTCGATCAGCTCGCTGATGATGGCGTAGTCGGAGCGGCCAAGGATTTCGCGCACCGAATGCCGCCGGCGGGGACGCACCGGGTCCAACGCGCCCGCGGCGCTCATGCTGCCGCCTGCATCCGCAGGGTGCGGGCCAGAAAACCGCGGACCAGGTCCGCCTGCTCGTCCACCTCCACCAGGAACGCGTCGTGGCCGTAAGCGGAGGGAAGCTCACAGTAGGCCACGTCGAGGTTGCGGCTGCGCAGCGCGCGGACGATTTCCTGCGATTGATAGCTGGGATACAGCCAGTCGGAGGTGAAGCTCAGCACCAGGAAGCGCGCCTGCACGCCATCGAAGACGCCAGCCAACGAGTGGCTCCCGTTGGTCAGGTCAAAATAATCCATGGCCTTGGTGATGTACAGGTACGAATTGGCGTCGAAGCGGTTGACGAACTCGCTGCCCCGGTAGCGGAGGTAGCTCTCGACCTCGAATTCGGCGGAGAAATCGTAGCCGTATTTGTCCTTGGCGCGCAGGCGGCGCCCGAATTTCTCCCGCATCGAGGTGTCGCTCATGTAGGTGATGTGGCCCACCATGCGGGCGACCGCGAGCCCCCGCGCCGGCTTGCGCCCTGTACCGTAATAGTTGCCTTCATTCCAATCCGGATCGGCGATGATGGCCTGGCGGCCAACCTCGTTGAACGCGATCTGCTGGGCTGAATGCCGCGCCGTGGCCGCGATGGGAATCACGCCGGCCACCCGGTCCGGATAGGAAACGGCCCATTCCAGCGCCTGCATGCCTCCCATCGAGCCGCCGGCCACCGCCAGCAGCCTCTCGATTCCCAGGTGGTCGACCAGCATCTTTTGCAAGCGCACCATGTCGCCGATCGTAATGACGGGGAAAGTCATGGCATAGGGTTGGCCGGTGGCGGGATTGATCGACGACGGCCCCGTGGTGCCGCGGCAGCCGCCCAGCACGTTGGAGCACACCACATAGTATTGATCGGTGTCGAACGCGCGCCCGGGCCCGATCATGCTGTCCCACCAGCCCGGTTTTCCGGTTTTCGGATCGACGCCCGCGGCGTGGGCGTCGCCGGAGAAGGCGTGCAAAATCAGGATCGCGTTCGAGCGCGCCGCGTTCAACTGCCCGTAAGCCTGGTAGGCCACGTCGACCGGCGCCAGCGCCGCCCCGCAGTCCAGCGCGAGCGATTCGAACCGGACGAAGTGCGTTTCGGGATGAAAGATCACGGCCTTTCCTGTCATCATACAGCGCCTTATACTGGGCGCCATGTGGACGCGATGCTGGAGTGGGGCGGCCGTCGCCCTGCTGGCCGGGTGCGGCGGCGCCCCGCCCGCCGAGACGGTGGCGAAGGTGAGCGAAGAGTTCGTCTACGGGGCGCTGGCGCAGTCCCCGGTCAGCGCCACCAGCGCGGGCTATCACCGGCACGGCGGCCAGCCGCTGGACGAACTGCTCGACGATTATTCCCCTGCCGGGATCGAGCGAAGCCGCGCATTTCTCTTGCGCTTCCGCGATCGCCTCGCCCGCCTGCCTGCCGACGGCCTTTCTCCCCAGGACCGGGCCGACCGGGAAATCGTCGCCAACCAGATTGCCCTCGGCCTGCTGGAACTGGACGCGCTCCAGAACTGGCGGCGCAATCCGACGCTGTATGTGGAACTGGCCGGAAACGCCTTATTCACGCCGCTGACACTGGAATATGCCCCCGCGGCGGACCGCTTTCGGCACATTATCGAGCGGCTGAAACGCCTGCCGCGGCTCCTCGAACAGGCGCGCGCCAACCTCGAGAAGGCGCCCGCCATCTGGACGCAGGTCGCCATCGAGGAGAATCAGGGGAACCTCGCGCTGATCGGCCAGGAGATCCGCGGGCAGGTCCCGCCCGCCTTGCGCGCCGATTACGATGCCGCCGCTGGCACGGCCCTGGACGCGCTCCGCGCGTTTGACGCCTTTCTCAAAACCGAGCTGAGCCGCAGGGCTGACGCCTCCTGGAGGTTGGGCGAGGAGAACTACCGCCGGAAGTTCGCTCTGGTGTTTGCGACGGACCGCCCGCCGGCCGAGGTCCTCGCCGAAGCCGAGCGGGACCTGGCGGCGGTGCACGCCCGGATGGCCGAATTGTCCGCGCCGCTCTACCGGCAGTGGTTTCCCGGCCGGAAACCGCCCGCGGACCGCAAGCAACTCATCCGCGCCGTCCTGGACCGGATCGCCGAACGCCACGCGTCGCCCGCGCAATACAAGGCCGACGCCGAGCGCGACTTGGCCGAAGCCCGGGAGTTCATTCGCGCGAAGAACATCCTGCCCTTGCCGCCGCGCGATAACTTGAAAGTCATCGACACGCCCGCGTTCATGCGGGGAATCTACGCCGTGGGGGGATTCAACCCGGCCCCCGCCCTGGAGCCCCAGCTTGGCGCTTTTTACTGGCTGACGCCGATCCCGCCGGACTGGCCCCCCGCCCGCATCGATTCCAAGCTGCGCGAATACAACTTTTACAAATTGAAGTTGCTCACGATTCACGAGGCGATGCCCGGCCACTACGTCCAATTCGAGTACGCCAACGCCGTGCAGCCGTTCTCGCGGCGGCTGGTCCGGTCGGTCTATGGCGACGGGCCTTACATCGAAGGCTGGGCGCAATACATCACCGAGGTGCTGCTCGACGAGGGCTATCTGGACGGCGCGCCGGAACTGCGCTTGACCTTCCTCAAGGAAGAACTCCGCGTGCTGGCCAACGCCATCCTGGATATCCGTTTGCACACGCGGGAGATGAGCGACGAACAAGCGCTCCGGCTGATGATGGAGGACGCCTTCCAGGAGCGTGAGGAAGCCGTGGCGAAACTCCAGCGCGCCAAGCTATCTTCATGCCAACTGCCGACTTATCTGGTAGGGTGGCGCGCCTGGCGGGCGCTCCGGCAGCGGCGCCAGCGCGCGCCGGGGGATGAGTTCCAACTGGCGGAATTTCACCGCCAGGCGCTCTCGCAGGGGGCGGTCCCCATGTCCCTGCTGGAAACCTTGCTGCCGCCGCGTTGATTTTCATCGTCCCGGCTTGCGGCAGCAACTTCTGCGCCATTTGCGGGTTATAGTAAGGGTATTTGACGGGGAGGGCTCTCGAGCATGGAGCACAATCGCAGCAGGCGCTTCGGATGGCGGCTGGCGAAGTCCGGCGCCGTCCTTGTGGGCACGATCGCGGTCACCCTGGGGATCGCATCCGAACTCAAACAAACCGGGCCCGCCGATTGCACTTTTCAGGCCAATCCCGAGCAGTTCGTGCGGCCTGAGCAGGCTATCTACCGCGAGATTTTCCGCCGGGCGCAGTTGCTGCAGGCCGGGCGGAAGGAAGCGGCAAGGCAGACCGTGGCGGCCGCGTCTCTGCCCGTGCGCAACTTCGTGGACGCGGAAATCTTCGGTCGCCTGGCCCGGGAGGGCGTCCCGGCGGCGCCCCTGTCTTCCGACGAGGAGTTTGTCCGCCGGATCTATTTGGATTTGACCGGACGCCTCCCCTCGGCGGAAGCGGTCCAGAACTTCCTGCGCGACGCCTCGCCGGACAAGCGCAACCGGCTGATCGAAGAACTGCTCGCCACGCCCGCATACGTGGACAAATGGACCATGTGGATGGGCGAGTGGCTGAAGAACACCGCGGTGTCCACCAACGTGAACCGCCAGCCCAACGGCCGGAATGCTTTCTACCGCTACCTGTACGCCGCCGTCGAGCGCGACCAGTCCCTGCGCGACGTGGCTTATGACGCGCTCGCCGCCCGCGGGAACAATTATGACGGCGCCAGCGCCGCGGTCAATTTCATCGTGGCCTCCATTACGCCCATGGGCCCCATTCAGGACCAATACGACACGGCGTTCGCCAACGCGGCCTCGACGTTCCTGGGCTTGGGTTATTACGATTGCCTGTTGTGCCACAATGGCCGCGGACACCTGGAAGAGGTCAGTCTATGGGGTAAGGCGGTCACCCGCCTGGAAGCGATGCAGACGGCGGCGTTTTTTTCGCGGCAGCGCATCGCAGTGCGAAGCCAGCGCGCGGGCGTGTGCGAAGCCACCGAGTCCTGCCTGGGGATGTTTTACTACAACAGTTTCGACGTGGATGACCGGGTGACCGGCGCCTACGGCCTGAACACGAATTTTGGCAACCGCCCGAATCGGACTCCCATCGGCAACGCCCGCGAACTGACCCCCGAATACCGCGGCACGGGAACCACCCCGCGCACTCCGTATTGGCGCGAAGAATTCGCCGAATTGATGGTGAAAGACCCGATGTTTGCCCGGAATCTCGCCAACCGGCTGTGGAAGGCGGTGTTCAACCTGGGGTTGGTGGAACCGGTGGACGCCCTGGATCCAGCGCGGCTCGATCCGGCCAATCCACCTTCCGGCGCCTGGGATTTGCAGGCGACGCATCCGGAGTTGCTCGAAGAACTGGCGCAGTACCTCCGCGACGTCAACTTCCAGATCAAGCCTTTTATCCGCTTGCTGGTGGAGAGTTCGGCCTATCAGCTCAGCTCGCGCTACGACGCGGAGTGGTCGGTGGCTTTGACCCCGCTGTTTGCGCGCCATCTGGCGCGCCGCCTGGACGCGGAAGAGATTCATGACGCCATCGTCCAAGCGACGGGCGTCCCGGCTTCCTACACGGTGACTGACTTTCCGAATCCAGTGCAATGGGCCATGCAGCTTCCCGAACCGGGCGAACCACGCGGCAATCCGGGCAACGCGGTCACGTTCATGAGCGTGTTCTTCCGCGGCAATCGCAACAACACCGCGCGGCGGCAGGACGGCTCGATTCAGCAGCAGTTGGCTCTGATGAACGATTTGTTTGTGCTCAACCGCCTGCGGGTCACCGCTTCGCCCGTGCTGCGGCGGATCGCCGGCATCGCTTCGCCCGAAGAGGCGGTGCGGCAACTCTACCTCGAGTTCCTTTCCCGCGCGCCTTCCCACGCCGAACTCGCCGCGGGCGCCGCGCACTTGGCCAAGGCCACCTCTGCCGCCCAAAGGAACGCCGCGGTGGAGGATTTGGCCTGGGTTTGCGTCAACAAAATCGAGTTTCTTTTCAGTTACTGACAGGAGCCGCGCGTGATGAAGAATCGATTTGGCTTTCGCGGGTTCGGATTGCCGGCCCAGCCGTTTTGGGCCAAGCCGGTGCTGGGGCGCCGGATGTTCTTCCGCCATCTGTCGAGCCTGGTCGGCGGATATTTTCTGCTGCCGGGACGGCCGCTGGAAACCGTGGCGCGGGCGGCGGCGACGCCGCGGGCCAGCGCCCGCAACTGCATCTTCATCCTGCTCGGGGGCGCGCCGAGTCACGTCGATACCTTCGACCTGAAGGAAGGCGCCTGGACGCCGCGCACCTTCAACCCCACCAGTTACGGCGATGTCCGGTTCCCGCAGGGCCTGATGCCGAATCTGGCCGAGCAGATGTCCGACCTGGCCCTGGTGCGCTCGATCCGCGCCCGCGCGGTCGTGCATGACCTGATGCAAACCTGGGTGCAAATCGGGCGCAACCCAACCAGCGCGCTCTCCAAGATCAGCCCCCATATCGGCAGCGTGGTGTCGATCGAGAAAACCGATCCGAACGCCCCGCTGCCCGCCTTCGTCGCGCTCAACGGCACGCCCGCCAACGGCTCGGGATATCTGCCTCCGGTGCACGCGCCGTTCCAGGTCACCGCGGGAGGCGCGCTGCCCAACACCCAACACCGCGACGGCCAGGCCCGCTTTGATGCGCGGCTGGCGCTGCTCGAGGAGATGGATTCGGAGATGCGCGCGTCTCAACCCATCGGCCCGGGCGCTGCGGAAATGGCCTCCTGGAACGCCCGCGCCCGGCAAATGATGTACAACAGCGCGATCGACAACATCTTCGTGCTGAACAACGACGAACGCCAGCGCTACGGCAACACCGCGTTCGGCAACGCCTGCCTGGTCGCGCGGAACCTGCTCCAGGCCGATTTGGGAACCCGCTTTGTCCAGGTGAACCTGGGCGGGTGGGATCATCACCAGAACATTTACGCCGCCAACGCGCAGTTGCAGGCGCTTTGCCGGACCTTCGACACCGGACTGGCCGCGCTGATCCGGGATTTGAAACAGCTCGGCCTTTTCGACCAGACGCTCATTGTGGCGCTGGGTGAATTCGGCCGTACGGTGGGCCCGCTGAACGCCGCCGCGGGCCGCGACCACTTTCCGCAGCAAGCCGCCCTCTTCGCCGGCGGCGGCGTGCGGGGCGGGCGGGCGATCGGCGCCACCGACGAACTCGGGCGGCTCACCGTCTCGCCCGGCTGGAGCCGCGACCGCGACATCTACGCCGAGGATCTGGAAGCCACCATCTATTCGGCGCTCGGCATCGACTGGACCACCATCCGCCGCGATGACCCCCTCGGCCGGGGTTTCGAGTACGTGCCGTTCGCCGACCGCGATCTGTACGGACCGGTGCACGAACTCTTCTCGTAGCTCGTCCGGCTTTCCCCATAAGCCCGCGGCGGCTTGCGCGCGGCGGCCCGCGAACTCCCCCGGCATCCCTCGCCGGAGACGGCCCCTCGTCAACTTCGCGAAATTCCGCTTTAATGCAAAGGGAGGCTTTCCTTTGAAACTTGGCTTGGGACTCTACCGCCACATGTTGACGCGCGACAATTTTCGCTTCGCGCGCCAGGCGGGCGCGACGCACATTGTGGCGCACTGGGTGGACTACTTCCAACATGGCCCCGCGATCCCAGCGACGGACGGAGAACGCAACTGGGGCGTGATCGACAACCGGGACCGCCTGTGGACGTACGAAGAGCTGGCCGACCTCAAGCGCGCCGTGAACGCCGAGGGACTCGAGCTGGCCGCCATCGAGAACTTCGATCCGTCCCATTGGTATGACATTCTGCTCGACGGCCCGCGCCGGAAAGAGCAGTACGAGCAGATCAAGACCATCATCCGGAACGTAGGCCGCGCGGGCATTCCGGTGATCGGCTATAACTTCAGCGTGGCGGGCGTCTGGGGTCATGTCACCGGGCCGTTCGCGCGCGGCGGTGCGGAAACGGTGGCCTTTCTCGGGCCGGATGGTCCGCGCGAAACGCCGCTCCGGCTGGGCGAGGTCTGGAACGTCACCTACGACCCGGACGCGCCGCCGGGTTCCCGCGAGCCGGTGACCACGGAACAAATCTGGGAGCGCCTGGGAGCCTTCCTGCGCGAAGTGGTGCCCGTTGCCGAGGAGGCGGGCGTCCGCCTGGCCGCGCATCCGGACGATCCGCCCGCGCCGGCGCTGCGGGGCGCCGCGCGCCTGGTCAACCAGCCTCATCTCTACCAGCGGCTGCTGGATCTCTATCCGAGCCGCGCCAACGCGCTGGAGTTCTGCCAGGGCACCATCGCCGAAATGACCGAGGGAGACGTTTACGAAGCCATCGATCGCTACACCCGCCAAAACGCGATCGCGTACGTGCACCTGCGCAATGTGAAGGGCAAGGTTCCCCGCTACTATGAGGTCTTCATCGATGAAGGCGACGTGGACATGGTGCGCGCTTTGCGCATCTACCAGCGGAACGGCTACGACGGCGTCTTCGTCCCCGATCACACCCCGCAGATGACCTGCGGCGCGCCCTGGCACGCGGGCATGGCGTTCGCGCTCGGGTACATCAAGGGGGTGCTCTCTGCCATCGCCCGCGACTGAACCGCCGGCGCGGCCCACGCGGTTCCGGTGGGTGATCTGCGCGCTCCTGTTTTTCGCCACCACGCTCAACTACGTCGACCGGCAGGTGCTCGGCATCCTGGCCCCGGTTCTCGAGGAAGAGATCGGCTGGAGCGAAGCCGATTACGGGTTTATCGTCACCGCCTTTCAGTTCGCCTATGCGATTGGTCTGCTGCTGGCGGGGCGGGCCATCGACCGGTTCGGGACCCGCATCGGCTACGCCGTGGCGGTGACGGCCTGGAGCGTGGCGGCGATGGTCCACGGCGCGGCGCGCTCGGCGTTCCACTTCGGACTGGCCCGTTTCGCTTTGGGCCTCGGGGAAGCGGGCAATTTTCCCGCCGCGGTCAAGACGGTGGCGGAATGGTTTCCCAAGCGGGAGCGCGCGCTGGCGACCGGGATCTTTAACGCGGGCTCCAATGTGGGCGCGATTCTGGGCCCGCTGACGGTGCCCTGGATCGCGGTAACGCTCGGGTGGCGGTGGGCTTTTCTTCTGACGGGCGCTCTTGGCTTTGTCTGGGTGGTGGTCTGGCGGCGCTGGTACGGCCTTCCGGAATCGCACCCGCACGTCTCCGCCGCGGAACGGCACTGGATCCAGAGCGAGCCGGAAGTGGCGGCCCGCGGCCCGGGCTGGCTGGAACTGCTCCGGCGCCGCGAGACCTGGGGTTTCGCCCTCGCCCGGTTTCTTACGGACCCGGCGTGGTGGATTTACCTTTACTGGATTCCCAAGTTTCTGCACGCCAGGTTCGGGCTGACGCTGGAAGGCGCCAGTCTGCCACTGGTGGTCATTTACCTGATTGCGGATGTGGGCAGCGTGGGGGGTGGTTGGCTGTCGTCCTGGCTGCTGGGCCGCGGGTGGCCGGCGAACCGCGCGCGCAAGACCGCAATTGGCGTGTGCATCGCGTGCATTCTGCCCGTGTGCGCACTCGGCTGGGTGTCAGAGGTCTGGGTCGCCGTGGCCCTTCTGGGGATGGCCACCGCCGGCCATCAGGGCTGGGCCGCCAACATCTTCACCATTCTGTCCGACGTGTATCCGGGACGCGCGGTGGGCACCATGGTCGGCTTGTGCGGACTGGCGGGCTCGCTGGGCGGGATGGTGGCGTCCTCCTCGACCGGGCTCGTGCTCGAGTGGACCGGGTCGTACACGCCGGTGTTTGTCGTCGCGGGCTTGGTCTACCTCGCCGGCATCGCCCTCATTCACCTCGGCTCGCCGCGGCTGGGCCCGGTGGCTTTGCGGGATCCGGCGTAGGCGGGGAGACTATTCCGCCGCCGTCGGAAAACTCTTCGACATGTGGTCCTGCCAGGTGAGCTGCTCTTCGTCCACCAGGGCCCACAGCAAGCCCGCCCCGGCCGCGAAGACGCTGATGCACAGGGCGCCTACCCGCCCCAGCCGCTGCGGCCACTCGACTGGATGCCCCTCGAAGTTGACCAGGCGCAGCCCCGTTGCCCGCCGCCCCGGCGTTTCGCGCCCCAGGACAGCCCAGAACATGCCGTAAGCGATCGCCAGCAGCGCCACCACCCCTGCCGCCAGCGCGGCCGTCACCGGGTTCCAGATCAACGCGCCTCCCAGCAGCGCAAACGGCGCCGCAAAAAACATGGCCGCAAAGGCCAAAACACAGGCGTCCACCGCTACCGCGCACAAACGATGCGTGTGGCTCGCTACCCGGTAGTCGCAGTAAATACTGGCCTCCACCTGCGTGTCCAGCATCCGCGGCGTATTCGGTTGCGGCAGCGAAAAATCCAGCATCGGCTGCGTATCCGGATCGACGCGGGGCCGGCGCGGCGCGCGGCGCGGCGGGGGCGACGTTCCCTCCGTGTTTCGCGGCGGCGCCGGGCGCGGCCGCGCCAGCGCCGCGGGGAACGCGATCACCTTCGAGGTGTCTTCAAACAACGATTGCTGGCGCGCCAGGCGGAAATCCACGGGCTTTCCCCGCGGCTTCAACCCGGTGGCGGCCGCCGCGGGGTCCGGCACCGTTTCGACAGCGAGGGCGGCCGCGCCGGATTGGAAAGCCGGCAGCGCAACCCCCAACCGCCGTCCGCAGTGGGTGCAGCGGTGGTCTTCTTCCAGGTGCGGATGTTGGCAGTGCGGACAAACCATGCGGCTTCACTTTCACCGGAGCGGTCCGGGTTGCTCGGCGGCGGGCAGCCATGCTACGGTTGCGAAAGGCTCATGGGGCTGCCGCCACTCCGGTCCTTGGGGACCTCATTTCTTTCATATCAGAAGTTCCCTTATTTGTCACGTTCAATTCGGATTAGCGGCGTTTTTTTCTTTCTTGTCACCATACAAATGCAGTTTGTGTTTGCCCAGACGCCACCGAATTTATCCCGAAATTCCTCCGGCCGCCCTTCGGCGCCGGACCCGCCCGCGGCCGCGCCGGCGGCGCTGGTCCGGCGGGCCAACCTGCCTCCGCCGGGTTGGGTCGACGTCTTCGCGGTGACGCAGATCACCGAGGGACCGTGGCGGCGCCTTCGCGGCAACGCCCGGATCACCACTGATGAGATGGAGTTACAGGCCGACGAGGTCGACTACGATCAGGAACGCGACTACGCCGAGGCGCGCGGCAACGTCCGGTTCACGCATTTCCGGCGCGGCGAGACGCTGGAGGCCGACCGCGTCGAGTATTTCCTGAAGGAGGAACGGGGAAATTTCTTTAACATCCGCGGGGAACTGCGCTCAAAAATCGAAACCCGCCCCGGCGTACTGGCGACCAGTAATCCTTTTTACTTTCAAGGCAAATGGGCGGAAAGACTCGGGGAACGCTACATTTTGCACGACGGTTTTATCACCAATTGCCGCCTGCCCCGGCCGTGGTGGACCCTGCGCGCGCCCCGGTTCGACATCGCGCCGGGCGACCGCGCGATCGCCCAGCGCGCCATCTTTCGGGTCCGCAAGGTCCCGGTTTTGTATGCCCCGGCTTTTTATAAATCTCTCGAACGCGCGCCCCGCCGCAGCGGTCTTCTCACTCCCAACGTAGGCAACAGTTCGCGCCGGGGCATCATGCTGGGCGCCAGCTACTACTGGGCCATCAACCGCAGCTACGATTTGACCTACCGGGCGCAGTTGTTTACCGCCCGCGGCGTGGCCCACAACGTCGACCTCCGCGGCAAACCCCGCGCCGGAACCGACTTCAACGTCATCCTTTACGGCGTGAACGACCGGGGCCTGGACTTGGGCGGCGGCGAACGGCGCAAGGAGGGCGGATTCATGATCTCTTCGCGCTTCCAAACCCAGTTGGCCTATGGCTTTGAGGGACGTGCGGACATCAATTACTTGAGCTCGCTGCTCTTCCGTCAGGCCTTCACCGAATCCTTTCAGGAAGCCGTTTTTTCCGAGACTGCTTCCACCGCTTATCTGGCCCGTCACTGGGAGACGTACAGCCTGAATTTCGCCTTCACCCGCATTGAAAACTTTCAGACCATCCTCCCGGACGACAAGATCCTGATCCGGCGCCTGCCCGAGGTCTCCTTCCTTTCCCGTGACCGCCAGGTCTCCCGGCGGATTCTCCCGGTATGGGTGTCCCTGGAATCCAGCGCCGCCTTGCTGCATCGCTCCCAGCCTGCGCTGGAGCGCTTCCGCGAGGACGAAGAGGGGGTGACGGTGGAAACGCAGCGGTTGCGCACCGCCCAGTTCCTCTCCCGCCTGGACGCCGCCCCGCGCGTCACCACCGCGCTCCGCTGGAAGGACTTTCACCTGGTGCCCAGTTTTTCCCTGCGCGAGACCTACTACGGCCAAACGCAGGCGGGCGGCCTGGTGCGGGGCGGCAGCCTGCTGCGCAGCGCCCGGGAGTTCACGGTGGAGTTGGTTCCCCCTGCGCTCGCGCGCACCTTCCGCCGGAAGTCCCTGCTGGGCGATCAGGTCAAGCACATCATCGAACCGCGCCTGAGTTTCCGCCACGCGGCCGGCGTGGCCGATTTCGACCGGATTATTCGCTTCGACGAGACCGAATTGCTTTCCAACACCACGGAAGCCGAGGCCGCGCTGATCAACCGGATCTGGATCAAGCGCAAGGGGGTCGCCTACGAGGCGTTCACCTGGCAAGTGTGGCAGCGCCGGTACTTCGACCCGGACTTCGGCGGCGCGATCGTCGACGGGACCCGCAACGTGCTGCTCAGTTCCACCCAACTGACCGCTTATACGTTCCTGGACCGCGTCCGCCGCTACTCTCCGGTCGTGTCCGCCCTGCGCGCCATTCCCCGCGCCGGCGTGGGCATTGAGTGGCGCTCGGATTATGATCCGCTGTTGCGCCAGTGGGTGAACAGCAGCATCACCGGCGACGCCCGCATCGGCGCGTATTTCGCCTCGATCGGCCACAGCTACGTCCGCAGCACCGAGGTCCTGACGCCGAAGGCGAACCAGTTGCGCACCGCCATAGGCATCGGCATGCCGAGCCGCAAAGGGTGGAACGCCGCGTTCTCCTCGATCTACGACTTCCGTCAGGGCGTCATGCAGTTCGCCACCACGGAGGTCGCCTACAACACCGACTGTTGCGGACTGAGCATTCAGTACCGCCGGTTCGGTTTCGGCTCGCGCAACGAAAACCAGTTCCGGGTGGCCTTCGCCGTGGCCAACCTCGGCTCGTTCGGGACGCTGCGCAAACAGGAAAAGATGTTCTGAGCGGGCGCGGCGGGGGCGAGAACGTCACGGCTGCACGGCGCCGAAGCGGCCGGCGTGATACAGGCGCTGGTCCATCCGGCTCAGCGAGCGTTCACGGCCGCGCGGCAGCAGCCGGATGTGCGGCGCCGCCGCCAGGTATTCGGGCACGGCCCAGATGTGCTCGGCGGACGTCATCCAGTGGATCCGGTCGAAGCGCCGCAGCGACACCGGCCGCGAGTAGGCGCGCAGCGTCTTTTCTCCCGCGGGGTTGTAATAGTGCTCGAAGTAAGACATCGCCAGTTCCCGCAGCGAACGGTAGACGGGTTCCCGGAACCGCAGGCCGGCGTAGTTGGACTTGGCGATCGCGCCCCAGTGGCCGTCCTGCCGGAAGACCGCCAGGACGTGATCGTCGTCGCGCACGGCTTCCAGGTCCACCAGCAAAGGGGGAAACCCGAGCGCGCGCAGCGCGGCGGCCGCCAGCAGCGCGCCTTCCATGCAATGGGCGACGCGGCGCCGCAGGACCGTGCGCGGCGAGTAGCAGGTGATGCCGTCCGGTTCCTTGTTGTAGCCGAGTTCCTCGTCCAGGAAGCGCTGGATGCGCGAGGGTTTCTTCCATCCCCGGAGCAGGGACAGTTCCTGGCGGGTGAATTCAGACAGAGCCGGATCGGACGTGCGCAACCCGCAATTGTACCCGAACCGGTTCTATACTGAGGGTTCCCTATGCGGATCGCTCTGTGGATTCCCCTCGCGCTGGCCGGGGCGCTGGCGGCGCAGACGCGCCCGGCCGTGGCGGTAGCCGGGATCATGCACGAGTCCAACTCGTTCAATCCCGCACCCACCCGCCTTGACGATTTCACCGTGCAGGAACCGGCGGCCACGCCGGACATTTTGCAAGTCTGGCGCAATTCCCACAACGAACTCACGGGGTACCTGGAAGCGGCGGCCGACGAGGGACTCGAGATTTTCCCCGCGCTGCATGCCAACGCCATGCCCAAGGGGCCGCTGACGCGGGAAACCTTCGAGACGCTGCTGGGCCGCATGCTGGCGCGGATTCGCGCCGCGCCGCGGCTGGATGGCGTGCTGCTGGCGCTGCACGGGGCGCTGATCGCGGACGGGTTTCCTCTGGGAGATGAGGAAATCGTCCGGCGGGTGCGCGAGGCGGTGGGACCGCGGATCCCCATCGTGGTCACCCACGACTTCCACGCCAACGTCTCGCCTGCGATGCTGAAGTACTGCACCGCGCTCGTGTGCTACCAGCAGAATCCGCACCTCGACACGCGGGAGCGCGGGCAGCGGGCGGCGCGCATCCTGGCCCGGACGCTGCGGGGCGAGATCCGCCCCGTGCACGCGGTCCGGAAACCGCCCATGGCGTACAACCTGATCTTCCAGAATACGTACCGGGGTCCGTTCGCCGTCGTCACGCGCGCCAGCATGGAGCTGGAGAAGAACCCCAAGGTGCTGGCCGCGAGCGTGGTGGGCGGATACCAGTGGGGCGACACGCCGGCGATGGGACCGGCGGCGATCGTGGTGACCGACGGCGACCCGGCGCTGGCCGAGCGGGAAGCGGCGCGCTTGGCGGACCTGCTCTGGCAGACCCGCGAGCAGATTGTGCTGCGCCTGCCGGATCCCGCCCAGGCGGTCCGCGACGCGATGCGCGCCGCCAGGTTCCCGGTGCCCTCATGGATACGGGCGACAATATCGGCGGCGGCTCGGCGGGCGACAGCACCTTCCTGCTGGCCGAGCTCCTGAAACAGAAGGCCGTGGGCTGGGTGATGGCAATCGCGGATCCCGAAGCAGTCCAGGCCGCGATCCGCGCGGGAATCGGCGGGGCCTTCGACCATGCGGTGGGCGGCAAAACCGATGACCTGCACGGGAAGCCCGTCCGCGTGCGCGGGCGCGTCCGCTCGCTCCACGACGGCGAATACCTCGAGACCGAAACACGGCACGGCGGCGGCCGCTATTTCAGCATGGGGCTCACGGCGGTGATCGAAGTCGAGGGCTCGACGCCCGACGACCTGAACCTGTTGCAACTCACCACCCGGCGCGTGTTCCCGTCCAGCCTGCACCAGTTGATCAGTTGCGGCATCGATCCGTCCCGGCAAAGGATTCTGGTGGCCAAGGGAACGATTGCGCCCTTGGCGGCGTATGAACCGGTGTCGGCGCAGGTCCTGTTTGTCGATTCCCCCGGGTCGACGGCGGTGAACCCGGCGCGTTTCCGCTACCGGAACCTGCCGCCGAACCTTTGGGGCGTCCGGTGATCGACCTGGAAATCCCATGGACCAACGGCGGCTGACAATCCTGTTCCTGGTGGCGCTGACGGCGGCGGCGCTCTACTTCTGTTATCTGATCGCCGAGCCCTTCCTGCGGGCCATGGTTTACGCGGTGATGATGGGCGTGGTCTGGTATCCGCTGCATGCGCGCCTGCTGGCCCGCTTGCGGCGTCCCTCGCTCACGGCGCTGATTTCCACGCTCCTGGTGGTCCTGATCTTGCTGTTGCCGCTGGTAGCGTTGGCGCGCGGCATCGTCCACGAAGTTTCGCTTCTCCGCCAGATCCTCTCCGAGCGCGACTTCGGACCGGGCGGCTGGACCGGGTATGCCGGCGAACTGGCGAAGCAGGCCGAGCAGTGGGTGAGCCGCTGGGTCGACCTGTCGGATTTCGATCTGCGGGCGCAGGCGGTGGCCCGGCTCCAGCAGTTCAGCGCGTTCGTGGTCGGCCGGGCCGGGGCGTTGCTGGGGAACGTCACCTCTTTCCTCGCCGACATGGTCATTGCGTTCTTCACCCTGTATTTCCTCTTCCGGGAGGGTACGCGGATCCGCGACACTATGGCGGAGTTCATGCCTTTGCGCCGCGAGCAATTCGATCACCTCTTCGCCGGCTTCGCGGCGACGCTGGCCGCCACCATCTACGGGGGACTGGCCGTGGCTGTGGTCCAGGGAACGCTGCTGGGCCTGGCTTTCTGGGTGTTGGGCATTACGGCGCCGTTGTTTTGGGGACTCGCCGGCATGCTGCTTTCGCTCCTGCCCATAGTCGGGACCAGCCTGATCTGGATTCCCGCGGTGATCTATCTTTGGTCTACTGGGCATTGGGTCCAGGCCATCGTTCTTGGCCTGTGGTGCGGCCTCGTCGTCGGTTCGGTGGACAACGTGTTGCGGCCGTTCCTGATCGCCGGGCAGGTGCGCCTCCACACGCTCCCGCTGTTCTTATCGCTGCTGGGCGGTGTGCAGGCTTTCGGACTGCTGGGGTTGTTCTTCGGGCCGGTGGTGCTGGCGGTGACCATTAGCTTATTGCAGATGCTCCGCGAGGAACTCGGCGCGATGCATTCTTCGAGCGGCAGCGGCGGGAAAGAGTAAGCCGGCCAAGTGTGGGGTCTTGGCCGGCTCGATGGGAGCTCAGCACGGGGTCACCGCTGCTTGGAGGACCAGTTGTGCACCCCGGAACTCCAGGATTAAAAAAAGTATATCCGAGACGGCGGCGGCTTGCAAGCGATTTCAACGGGCTGCTGATGACAAACGTTCCCGCCGCGATTCGGCTTGCGAGTCCGGAGATCCGCTCCAACGCGGAGCCGTGGAAACCCCAAAGCGGGCCGGCGCCGGCCTTGCGCGCCGCGCCTATTTGGGCGCGGGGAGGATCTTGACGTTGGCCGGCACGGTGAACAGGTTGTCGGTCAGGTTCTGATTGATTTGCACGGTTTCGGCGTAGAGCGAGAAGACTAACTCCCCATCGCGGTGGCGCTGGATGACGAAGGGCCACAGGACGCCGCCGCCGACGTCGCGGTACTTGGAGAACGTGGTGACTTCCTCAACCGGCGTGGGGCGGCCCGGTTCGCGCCGGGTGGTCTCCTGCTTGACGGGGAGGCGGGTGGATTGCTGGAAGTAGACGGTCACCTGGCGGTTGTCCGCGTCGATGATTTCGACCGTGTCGCAGGGGATGTTGTCGACGATGTCGGTGCCGCGCGCCTCCAGGGAGAGCCCGGGCTCTCCCAGGCGCTGGCGCAAGATGTAGAAGATGTTGCGGAGCGTGGTTTCCTTGAAGCGATCGAGAGCCGCTTTGGGCAGCGGGCGCGCGCCGCGGTAGGTGACATCGTAGCCGTAGTCCTCGCCGAGGAGGACATAGGCATCTTCGTTTTTGCCGAACGATTGGCGTTCGCGCACCCCGAGGAAGCCAGCCACCGGCGGTTCGGGCCGCACCAGGTAGCGGGTGAGCAGGCGCGCGCGGGCCAAGCCGGAGAGCTGCTCGCGGTAAAAGGAGTAGGCGCGGCCGGCCTCGCTGCGGTCTCGCATGGCCAGGAACCGCGGGCCGCCGAGCGCCGCCAGAGCCCGGTCGATTATGCTCTTGCCCCTTTCCGCCGCCGATTGCGCGCGCAGCGCCGCTGGCGCGGCCGCCACAAGCGCCGCCGCCTTGCGCCGCGAGATCCCGTTCCCCATCCTCAGATCGGCCTCCTTTTCAGTTCCTCCAGTTGGATTCCGCGATTCACGGTTACCTCTTTCACCGTAACATCGGCGAATCTCTTGCCGCCCCGCACGATGGTGATCTGGCGGGGATAGGGAATCCCCCCGGCGGGCTCGAAGGCGGCGTAGCGCTCCTCGACGTTTCCCGCCGCACCGCTCACGTAAGACAGGCTGGCGGGCAGGCCGGTGGCTGGGTCCAACGTCAGGCGCGCCACACGCCCGGCGCGGTCGGAGATCTCCAGCGTCGTTTCGCTGACGGCGTTCACCTGGCGGTCTTCGCGGCGGTCGCTCAAGGGCAGCCAGAAGTAGGCGCGAAAGATCTCGTCCTGCGCCTGTTTGAGTTGTTCGCCCAGCAAGGGCGCGCTGCCCTGGGGCGTGTGCAGCCAGCCGACTTCGCCGTCGCAATAGGACTGGACCTTGCCAAACGGGAAGACGAGTTCCTGGCGGAAATGAGACGGCGCCAGCCAGCGGTCGACCTGTGTCACCTGGAGGCCGCCGGCCTCGGGGGCGAAGCGGAACTCGGCGGTTTCGGTCCAGTCCTTGACGGCCGCGAGCGCTTCGGCGCCGCCCAGGGCTTGCTGGAGCCGCGCCAACAGTTTGCGGCCCAGGGCGAGGCTGGCGGCGTCGGAGGCGGCCACCGGTTGCTTCGGCTCGGGAATCGTCAGGTCAATGGTTTTCACGGGCCGGTTGAGCGCTTCGAGGGGACGCACAAAATCCGCCGGCTTGCCGACGGCGACAAAGACAAGTTGATCCGGTTTGAGGCGCTCCCGGGCCACGCGCTGCACGTCGGCCTTGGTCACCGCCGCCACCGCCTTCTGGTACTGAAAGATGAAGTCCGGCGCATAGCCGAAATAATCGTAGGTCAGCATCCGTCCGATGGTTTTTCGGCGGGTGTCGAAGTGAAACACAAAGCTGTTCAGGACCGACTCCTTGGCGGTGCGGAGTTCTTCGTCGGTGACCGGGCTTTGCCGGATCTTCTCGATCTCCTCCTCGATGGCGCGGAAGGTGTCGGTGGTGGAGGCGGACCTGGTGCTGCCGCTGATGCGAAACAGGCCGGGATGCCGGTAGTCGGCGTCCCAGGAGGCGTTGACCGCGTAGGCCGCGCCCAGGGCGGTCCGGATGCGGCGGAAGAGGCGGCTGGAGAAGCCGCCGCCGAGAATATCGGCCATCACCTGCAAAGCCGCGAACTCGGGGTCATCGAATTGGCCGCCGAGGTGGCCGATCTCAAAGAACGTCTGCGTGACGTCGTTCTTCGCGGCGAGGTGGACGCCGGCCGCCGACGGGGCGCGGACGGGCGGGAAGGCGGGCACGGGCGCGCCCTGGACGGTCCAGCCGGCGAAAAGCTTTTCCAAGGCGGCCTTCATCTCCGGGGCCGAAAAATCGCCGTAGACGGCCAGGCGGACGTTGGCGGGAAAGAAGTAGCGCTGGTGGAAGGCCTGCAAGTCGGCGCGCGTGATGCGCGCGAGGTGCTCATATTCCATCCGCCAGCCGTAAGGGTTATCGCGCCCATAGACGAGGGAGGCGAATTCGCGGCTGGCGATGGCTTCGGCTTCGTCGTTGCGGCGGGCGATGGCGCCGCGCAACTGGGTTTTGGCCAGCGTGAGCTTGTCCTCACGAAACTCCGGCGCCATCAGCAGGTCGCGAAACGTGCGCAGCACCATGTCGGCGTCGGCGCGCAGCGCGGAGAAGGAAACCGTGCCGCTGGTCTCACCGATCTCGCTTTCGATGCTGGCGGCGACGCTTTCGAGTTGCTCATCCAGGGCGTCCCCGTCGGCCTCCCGCGTGCCTCCCGTCCGCAGCACCATGCCGGTCAGCGTCGCCAGGCCGATCTTATCCGGCGGATCGAATAGATTGCCGGTGCGGATGAGGGCGACGCCGTTGACCAGGGGCAGCTCCCGGTCCTCGAGCAGGTAGATCTTCATGCCGTTGGCGAGGGTGGCGGTCTCGACTTTGGGAATCGTCACCGGGCGCAGGGCAGGGAACTTGAGTTCGCGCCAGTTTGGGCTGGCGGCGGAGGCCAGGGCGCGGGGCGGCTTCGCCGGCGGCGCCTCCGCCCGAGGGGGAGAGGGTTTGCGCGGGGAGGGAACAGGATGCGGCGGCGTCTGGGCCAGCGCCAGCGCGGCGCCGAGCAGAAAAAATACCGGGAGCCTCATTCCTTGCCCTCCGCTTTCGCCGTCAGCCAGGCGACGGTCTTGCCGTCGCTGGTGAAGTATTGCGCGGCCACGCGCATCACCTCTTTCGCGCTCACCTTGTCGAGGTCATCGAGCACGGTAAACATTTTCTTCCACGAGCCATAAGCGGTGTGATAGACCGGCAGCAGCCGGGCCAAGCCGGCGTTGCTGTCGAGTTGCCGGATCAGGCTGGCGCGCGCCTTGGCCTTGACGCGTTGGAGCGTGGCTTCTTCGACCGGCCTGGTTTTGAGTTCCTCGATCACCTGATAGAAGAGCGCCTCGTTCTCTTCGGCCGAATGGCCAGGGGCCGGTACGATGAGGAAGGCGAACAGGCAAGGGTAGCGCCCGCCAGGGAAGGTTGGGGCGGCAACGGCCGCCAGCGCGGTCTTCCGGTCGCGGACCAGGGTCTTGTAGAGCGCGCCGGTCCGCCCGCTGGACAGAATGAGCGAGATGACGTCAAAGACGACGTCGTCGGCGTGGGTTTGGTCCGGCCGCTTGTAGGCGATGAACATCAGCGGCTGCGCCTGAGAGTAGATCTGGACTCGCTTCGGCCCTTCCTGCGGAGGCTCGACGGTGCGCACCAGCGGCGGCAGCGGACGGGCGGGCAGGACGCCGAAATATTTCTCCGCCAGGCGCCGGACTTCGGCCGGGGCGACGTCGCCGGCGATGCAGACGGTCATGTTGGCAGGGACGTAGTAGGTCCGGAAGAATTCCTCGGCGTCGGCGGGCGTCAGGTTTTCGATGTCGCTGGCCCAGCCGCCGGGCATTTGCCGGTAGGGGTGTGCGGCGAACGCGGTGGTAAGCAGCGCCTCCTGCAACTTGCCTTGCGGGTTCGATTCCACGCGTTGACGGCGTTCCTCGCGCACCACGTCGCGCTCCTTGAAGAACTCGCGAAACACCGGCCGGAGAAAGCGCTGGGATTCGAGCAGAAACCACAGTTCCAGGCGGTTGGAGGGCAGGTTGTAAAAGTAACTGGTGGCTTCCAGGCCGGTGGCGGCGTTCAGGCCTACGCCGCCGTTCTCCTCGATGATGCGCGGGAACTCGTTGGGCTCAACGAACAGGTTTGCTTTGTCGATGGCGGACTTCAGTTGCAGGCGCAGGATGTCGAGGCGGCCGGGATCGGCTTTCACCCCCTTGCGCCGTTCGGCGTCCCAGTCGTCGTAGGCTTGCTGGACGGCGGCCAGCGCCTTCTGCTCTTCGGCCCAGTTGGAGGTGCCGATGGAGGGTGTGCCCTTGAAGGCGAGGTGCTCGAACATGTGGGCCAGGCCGGTGCGTCCGGCTGGATCGTGGAGCGATCCCACTGAGACGTGGGTATGAAAGGACACCACCGGCTGATCGGGCCGCGCCACCACCAGAAAATGAAGACCGTTCGGCAGAGTGAACTCCGTCACCTGCTTTTCGAACTGGCTGAGACTTTGGGCCGCCGCCAGCCAAGCCAGGGCCAGCAGCAGACCGAGCGATTTTCGTGCCGCCATACCATCCTTCCGCGTGTGTGGCCGCCTCGTTTCCGGCGCAAATCCGGTTGCGGAATCGCCAGAATTTACTGGAGGCAAGCTTTTAGAATTGTTACACTAAACGCGCCATGCGGCTCCCGGCGCCCAAGAGCGTAACCGCCCGGCTGAACCTGTACATCGGGCTGGTGACGTGCCTTCTGCTCGCGCTCACGGTGTGGGTGACCTACGCGACCAGCCGGCGGGTGGTGGAAGAGCAGACCAACGCGGAGGCCATGAAGCAGGTCCGGGCGGGCGCGGAGAAGATGGACGACTTCGTGGCGCGCATCAGTGAACTGCCAAACGCGATCGCCACCTATCAGCAGCAGTACGGCGGGGCGCTGAAGGGAGACGCCATGGCGCGGACGCTGGCGTATATGCTGAGCCAGACGCCGCTCGAGGAAGCGCAAGGGCTGTACATCGCCTTTGCGGACCGGCGGTGGGACGAGCCGGGCGCGCTGGTCCGGGTGGACCGCCAGAGCCGGGGCGCGGCCGCGCCGGTGCTGGCGGATTTCCGCGGCAAGGAGTGGTACGCCGCGCCCCGGGACAGCGGCGAGGTGCACATCAGCGAGCCGTTTTTCGACGGGGGCCGCTCCAACAAAATGCTGGTGAGCGTCTCGAAGCCGGTGTACGACGAAGCCGGCGCGCTGGTCGCGGTCGCCGGCGTGGATATCCCGCTCGAGCGCATTCGCACGTTTGTCGCGAACCTGCGGCTGCGTCCGGGACCGGAGGGCGGGCAAGCGCCAGTCCCGGCGGAGGGCTCGTTCGGGCGGTTCTGGCGGAGGCTGGCGGGATGGTTCGGGCGAACGGTTCCGGCGGACGCCGAAGGCGCGCCGGAGCGGCTGGGCGAGTACGGCTTTCTGGTGAGCCGCCAAGGCAAGCTGATTGCGCATCCGAACGAACTCCTGCTGCTGGAGGGCGCGGGGGCGGATGAAGAGATCACCAATCCGGCGGACGGGCAGCAGGTGAAGAGCCGGCCGGAGGGCTTCGCCACGGTGCGGATGCGCGGGACGGCCCGGCGCGTGTACTGGAGTACTTCCCACACGTTTGGCTGGAAGATCGCGCTGAACGTTCCGGAGGAACGCATCCTGGCCCCGGTGCATGCCTTGGCGGCGGACATCGCCAGCATTGGCGCGCTGGCGCTGGTCCTGATGGTGTGCGTGGTGACGCTGGTGGGCCAGCGGCTGACGCAGCCGGTGGTGGCGCTGACGCGCGCGGCCGCGGCGGTGGGAGAAGAGAAGTACTCGGCCGCGGGGCTGGAATCGGTGCGCGGCCGGGACGACGAGTTGGGGCAACTGGCGCGTGGCTTCGAGCGGATGGTGGGGGAAGTGCGGGCGCGGGAGGAACGCTTGCGGCAGGCCGAGGAGGCGCTGCGCCGCAGCGAGCAGCACTACCGCGCGCTGATCGAGCACAGCAGCGACATCATCGTGGTGCTGGATGCGGAGGGGCGGATCAACTACGCGAGTCCTTCGGTGGAAGCCGTGCTGGGCTTCCGGCCGGAGGAGATGCAAGGCTCACGGATGATCGACTACATTCATCCGCAAGATGCGCCGCACTGTCTGGAAGCGCGCCACGGGGCCGCTGCCGGCGCGCGGGCAGGTCCGCTCGAGTTCCGCTGCCGGGACCGGCAGGGAGAATGGCGCACGCTGGAAGCCACCCTGACCAACCTGCTCGACTATCCCGCCGTCCAGGGCATTGTGGTGAATGGGCGGGACATTACCGAGCGCAAGCGCGCGGCCGAACTGGCGCGCGAGAAAGAGGCCGCCGAAGCCGCCAACCAGTCGAAGAGCCAGTTCCTGGCCAACATGAGCCATGAACTGCGGACGCCGCTCAACGCCATCCTGGGCTATACGGAAATGCTCCAGGAGGAGGCGGCGGATATGGGGCACGACGAGTACCTGCCCGACCTGGGGCGCATTCACTCGGCGGGGCGCCACCTGCTCGAGCTGATCAACGCGCTGCTGGATATTTCCAAGATCGAGGCGGGCAAGATGGATCTGTTTCTGGAGTCCTTCGAGCCCGGGCGCGTGGTCGAGGAGGTGGTAGCGATTGTCCAACCGCTGGCGCGCAAGAACGGCAACACGCTGGAGGTAAACCTGCGGGGCGAGCTAGGCACGATGCACGCCGATTTGACCAAGGTGCGGCAAAGCCTGTTCAACCTGCTCAGTAACGCGGCCAAGTTCACGCACGGCGGCCAGATCCGCGTGGAGGCGTCGCGGTTTGTGTTCAACGGCGCCGACTGGATTCTGTTCCAGGTCAGCGATACCGGGATCGGGATGACGGCCGAGCAGTTGGGGAAGCTGTTCCAGCCGTTTTCGCAGGTGGATTCGTCGACGACGCGGAAGTTCGGGGGAACCGGTCTGGGACTGGTGATCAGCCGGCGGTTCTGCAACTTGATGGGCGGGGAGATTACGGTGGAAAGTGAGCCGGGCCGGGGGTCGACGTTTTCCATGATGTTGCCGGCGCGGGTGGAAGAGCCTGCGGAGACGCCGGCGGAGGACACGCGGAGCGCCGCGGGTCCGCCGGGCGAGGACGCGGGGCTGGTGCTGGTGATCGATGACGACCCGCGGGTGCACGATCTGCTGCGCCGGACCTTGGCCAAGGAGGGGTTTCGGGTGGCGGCGGCCAGCGACGGGCCGGAAGGTCTCCGCCTGGCGCGGCAACTGCGCCCGGATGCGATTACGCTGGATGTGATGATGCCCGGCATGGACGGGTGGGCGGTGCTGGCGGCGCTGAAATCGGACGCCGAACTGGCGGAGATTCCGGTGGTGATGCTCACCATTGTCGACAACCAGAACCGCGGTTTTGCGCTGGGAGCGGTGGACTATCTGACCAAACCGATTGACCGCGACCGGCTGCTGACGGTGCTGCGGCGATTTGCGCGCAACGGCAGGCCGCTTTCGGTGCTGGTGGTGGACGATGATCCCGTCGCGCGGGAGAATCTCGCGCGCACGCTGGAGGGGCACCGCTGGGCGGTGCGGCAGGCGGCCAACGGACGGCTGGCGCTGGAAGCGCTCGCCGAGGCCCGTCCGGACGCGATTCTGCTGGACCTGATCATGCCGGAGATGGATGGGTTCCAATTTCTCGACGAGATGCACCGCCATGCCGCTTGGCGCGATATCCCCGTGGTGGTGCTGACGGCCAAGGACCTGACCGCCGAGGAGCGGCAGCGGCTGGAGGGAGAAGTCGGCTTGGTCCTACAGAAAGGGGCCTATCATGCCGAAGAATTATTGCGGCAGACCGGGCGGCTGGTTACGGGCCGGCTGCGGCGCAGAGCCGGGAACGCGCGGGTTTCGGCCTCCCCGGTCGCCGAGGAAACCTAGGGAACCGACATGCCGAAGATCCTGCTGGTGGAAGACAACGAGATGAACCGGGATATGCTGTCGCGGCGGCTGGAGCGCCGCGGCTTTCAGGTGATCCTGGCGGTGGACGGCGCCGAGGGAGTGGCCATGGCGGCCGCGGAGAACCCGGATCTGATTCTGATGGACATGAGCCTGCCGGTCATGAACGGCTGGGACGCCACGCGCCAGTTGAAAGCGCAGGACGGCACGCGCGCGATCCCGGTGATTGCGCTGACCGCCCACGCCATGGCCAGCGACCGCGAGAAGGCGTTGGAGGCGGGCTGCGACGATTACGACACCAAGCCCATCGAGCTGCCCCGCCTGCTGAGCAAGATCGAAGCGCTGCTGGCGGCGCGGAGCGGCGAGAGTCCGGCCTGACCCCAGGAGGGGAGTCCTGTGAGCAGCGCGCCTTTCGTCATCAAAGACCAGGAGCTGGCTGAACTTCGCCACAACCTGCGGACCCCGGTGAATCACATTCTGGGTTACGGGGAGATGCTGGCCGAAGACGCCGACGCTGGCGGCGAGGCGGCGCTGCGGGAACAGTTGCAGCTTTTGATTGAGGATGGCCGGCGCGTGCTGGCCGTGATCAATGACGGGCTTTCGGCATCGCTTGGCGAAGTGGCCGCACCGCAACTCCGCCGCCTGCAAGCGGAACTGCTGGCGCTGACCGGCGGCATCCGGCAACGGGTGCAGGCGGCCGGGAGCGTGCTGGCGGCCACCCGGCCGAAGGACGATCCGGCGCGGGAGGATCTGGCGAAAGTGGAAGCCGCCATCGGCCGGCTGACGTCGATGGCGGAGAACCTGCTGGACTCGCCAGCGCCGGCGCCGGCGCGGGAAGCGCCGCCTGCGCCGGTTTCCCCTCCTGCTTCCGTGACACGGCCGGCGGCGCCCGCCGTGCTGGCCGAGTCGGCGGGGGCGCCTGCGGCGGCCGCCGCCTCCGCATCCGGCCATTTGTTGATCGTCGACGACATTGAATCCAACCGGGACGTGCTGGGCCGCCGCCTCGAGCGGGAAGGCTACCAAGTGACCGCCGCCGCCGATGGCCTGCAAGCTCTGGCCTTGCTTGGCGAGCGCAGCTTTGACTTGGTTCTGCTGGACATCATGATGCCGGGCATCGATGGATTTCAGGTGCTGAAGCGGATGAAAAGCGACCCCACGCTGCGCGAAGTGCCCGTGATCATGATTTCGGCGCTCGACGAGATCCAAAGCGTGGTGCGGTGTTTGGAAACCGGCGCGGAGGACTATCTGACGAAGCCCTTCGACCCCGTGCTGCTGCGCGCCCGTATCGGCGCATCGCTGGAGCGCAAACGCCTGCGGGACGCCCAGCGCGCCAAGACGGCGGAATTGGAGCGCGCCGTCGAGGAAACCGAAGCGCAGCGGCGCGTGTCCGAATCGCTGCTGCGGAATATCCTGCCGGTCCCCATCGCCGACGAACTGCAATCCCGGGGCGCGGTGGATCCGAAGTATTTCGAGGACGTGACGATTCTGTTCGCCGACTTTGTGGGGTTCACCTCCGCCACCGAAAACCTGGCGGCCGAGGACCTGGTCAACGTGCTCCACACCTACTTCAGCGCGTTCGACGCGATTACGGCGGCCTACCAGATCGAAAAGCTGAAGACGATCGGCGATTCTTACATGCTGGCGGGCGGACTGCCGGTCCGCAGCCCGTCGCATCCGGTGGATGTAGTGCTGGCCGCGTTTGAGATGGTGCATGCGGTGGACAAACTGGCGACCCCGGAGACGCCCTGGAAGGTGAGGATCGGGGTGCACACGGGCCCGGTCATCGCCGGGATGGTGGGCACCAAGAAGTTCGCGTTCGACATTTGGGGCGAATCGGTGAACTTCGCCTCGCGGATGGAGTCGGCCTCGCAGGCCAACCGCATCAACGTCTCCAGCCGCACCTATTCCCGCGTGAAGGACTTCTTTGAATGCGAGTCGCGCGGGCGGGTGGCCATCAAGGAAGGACGGGAGTTCGAGATGTACTTTGTCAAGGGGATCCTGCCCAAGCTGATGGCGGAGCGGTCCGGCAGCGTGCCGCCGGCGTTCCTGCGCCGCTATCGGATCTACTTTCAGAAGGAGCCGCCCTCGTTCCCCGCTTTCCTGTTGGACCAGTAAGCGGAAGGGACTCCCGGGGAGGTTTTTTGTTGTCACGAGAGGGGCTGGGGCGCTAGAATCTGCCGCATCCCCTGGTGGGGCTCTTCCCGGCAGCCAGGTGGTAGATTAGGAAAAACGCAGAATATTCCGTCGGAGAGGCCAGGGATGGAAGCGCTAAAGACCGTGGTCGCGAGCGTCGCGTTACTGCTAGTTGGGTACCCCGGGAGCGGCGAGGCTTCGGAACGCCTCGAACGAGCCCGGCGGTTGGTGGCATCGGGAGATGCGCGGGCGGCGCGGGCGCTGCTCGCCGAGGCGGCAAGCCGGGGAACGCCCGAGAGTCTACGGGAGTACGCGGAGTTTCTGGACCGCTTTGGCGACGCCGAAGCGCGCGCGGCGTACGCGCGCCTGTTGGAGGCGGAGACAGACCAGAACCGGAAGCAAGCGATCACCCGCCGGCTGGCGACGCTGGACTTTCTGCACGGGGACCCTGCCAGCGCGCACCGGCGGCTGGAGTCGCTAGGGGTTAAGCCTCCCGCGGCGGCCCGTCCCGCGGCCGAGGAGGCGGAAACGATCGTCATTCCCGGTCCGTTGCGGTCGTTTTCGCGGATGGCCGCCATCTCGCGCGATCTTCGCCCGGAGGAGGTGTTGCCGGCGGTGGCGCGCAACGTGGTGACCAACGGCTACCAGGCCTCGAGTTCCAACGACGCGCTGGATCAGACCGAGTATCTGAAGCTGGTGCACCGTTACCTGAGCCAGGCGCGGGAGCTGACCAAGCTGGCGGGCGACACCGGGGTGCTGCTGATTGAGAACTGCGAATCGGAGAAAGTCGGCGAGCTGCTGAAGATTCTCGGCTACCGGATGCGCGGCGGCTGCGGGGCGGAAGTCGTGCTGGAGACGGTGAACGCGAGCCGCGCCTTTCTGACGACCGACTCGGGATTCCCGCTGGCGGAGTTGGAGAACGCGCTGCGCACCAACCGCAAGTTCGAGTACCCGTATCATCCCACGCGGATCCCCGTGCTTTATGGCGCCAAGTACTGGCTGGGCGCCACCCGGGAAA